>Ga0160423_10000038_pt1 | contig 84059 bp, 82 predicted proteins | sample CRUFie14St8metaG_FD_108191 | JGI IMG/M metagenome (GOLD analysis project Ga0160423, IMG submission 108191) | Marine microbial communities from the Costa Rica Dome - CRUD Field 142mm St8 metaG | ecosystem: Environmental > Aquatic > Marine > Oceanic > Photic zone | place: Costa Rica: the Eastern...
GGTAAAAAAAACTTTTAATTGTAGCGTAATTAGGCACACTAAACCAATAGGTAAGAAAGTTGAAAAAGTTGCTTTTTGTGGTGGATCAGGAAGCTTTTTATTGAAAACAGCAAAAAAACAAGAAGCAGATATTTTTATCACAGCTGATATTAAATATCATGATTTTTTTGATGCTGAAGATGAAATAATTATTGCTGATATAGGTCACTTTGAAAGCGAACAGTATACTTCTATGCTTATAAAAAGCATTTTGAAGGAAAAATTCACTAAATTTGCATTTTTTATAACTGAAATAAATACAAACCCAATAAATTATTTTTAAGAATGGCAAAAACTGTGGCTAAGAAGGAAATGACCGTTGCTGAAAAATTGGATCGATTATATAAATTACAATTAATCGATTCAGAGATTGACAGAATTAGAACTGTTAGAGGAGAATTACCATTAGAAGTGAAAGATTTACAAGATGAGTTGGAAGGTTTATCAACACGTCTTGTCAAAATGGAAGACGAGATAAAGTCTCTGGAGCTAGATATCTCAAACCGTAAGAATGCAAATAAAGATTCTGAAGCGTTAATTGCAAAATATAAAGAGCAGCAAAACAATGTAAGAAATAATAGAGAATTCGAATCTCTATCTAAGGAAATTGAATACCAAGAACTTGAAATCAAATTAAATGAAAAACGTTCTAAGGAAAGTCAGTTTAAGATTGTTTCAAAAAAAGAATTATTAGATGAGGCAAAAGAGCGTTACGAATATAGAGCTGAGGATTTAAAGACAAAAACTGCTGAACTAGATGAAATAGTTGAAGAGACAAAAGTTCTGGAAGAAAAACTTATGAAGAAATCTGCTTCAGCTCTTAAAAAATTGGATGAAAGGTTAGCTAGTACATATACTAGACTAAGAAATAGTGCTAAAAATGGTTTAGCTGTTGTCAAAGTTGAAAGAGATTCTTGTGGCGGTTGTTTTAATAAAGTTCCCCCTCAACGTCAATTAGATATTCAAGCAATGAAGAGAATCATTTTTTGTGAACATTGTGGACGTATATTGGTACCCAATGACATAGATAAATAAGATTTTAATTATTCCAACATATTTTAACCGCTTTTTATAAGGCGGTTTTTCTTTTTTTATTTGTTCACAAATGAAGTTTTCAGATTACAAAATAAGTCAGGAGATAAAAACTCAATTAGATTTTCTTGGATATCGTAGACCTACTGATATACAATTTAAGGTTATTAAGCCTATTCTTGATGGTGAAGATGTAATGGCTATATCCCCAACTGGATCAGGTAAGACAGCAGCATTTGTTATTCCTACTCTTAGTGTTATTCAAAAAGCAAAAAAAGTTAATAATATGATAAGTTGTTTAGTTATGGTTCCGACAAGGGAATTAGCTAAACAAATAGAGTCTGTGTATATTGAAATTGGAAAGGATACTAATGTTAAAGTCTTTGGTTTATATGGGGGAGTAGACCAAATAAATCAAATTAATGCTTTTAATAAGGGGATTGATGTTTTGGTTACAACTCCTGGTAGAATGTTCGATTTAATTTCTCAAAAAATTATTAATATTTCAAAAATTAAATTTTTGATTTTAGATGAAGCAGATTTAATGTTAGATTTTGGATTTTCAAAGGATATTAATGATGTCATGAATTTTATTCCAAGAAAAAGACAAACTTTATTTTTTTCAGCAACTATTTCTAAGAAAATTAAGTCATTGGCTTATAATGTCGTTAAAAATCCAATTAGAATTCAGATTTCTCCTAAAAATAAAATTGCTAAAACAATAACTCATTCTTTTATTAAAGTTAAAATGGATGATAAACGGTTTTTTTTGGAAAATATTATCAGAGAGTACCCTCAAAAAAAAATTATTGTTTTTGTTCGAACACAAATTAGAGCAAAGAGAGTTTTAGAGGCACTTAAACGTGTTAAAATTTACTCCGAATATTTACATGGTGCGATTGAACAAGAAGAAAGATTTTTTATTTTAGATCGTTTTAGAATAGGAGAAAATAAAGTTTTAATTACAACAGATCTTACAGCACGTGGTATTGATATACCAGATATTGAATGCGTAATTAATTATGATATTCCTGATCTCCCTGATAATTATGTTCATCGTTGCGGCAGAACTGGTCGTGGAAATAGACGAGGACAAGCAATTTCTTTTTGCAGTGAAATAGAACATGAACAATTTAAAGCAATTTTAAATTTTATAGGAGAGAATATTGAAGAATATAAAGTTAATAAAGACGATTATTTTGGTATTATAGAAAGTTCTGACTTTGGGGAACAAGATTGGAGGAAATTACTAAAAAAATATAATGAAAAAAGTGGTAATAAGTTAGAATGGTAAAATTATGTTAGAGAATATTTACTTCAGGTTCTAAAATTACACCAAATTTTTCTTTAACATCCTTTATTATTTGATTAGAAAGTTTTAATATATCTAAACCTTCTGCATCAGAATAATTTACTAAAACTAATGCTTGTTTTTTATGCACTCCATAATTCTCAAATTTTTTTCCTTTCCAACCTGCTTGTTCAATTAACCAGCCTGCAGCTAATTTGAATTTTTTTTCTGATATGGAATAATAAGGTATTTTATTGTATTTTTTTTTAATATCACATAGAATCTCTATATCTACTATTGGATTTTTAAAAAAACTCCCAGCATTTCCAATTTTATTTGGATTAGGCAACTTATGACTTCTTATTTTAATTACCGCGTCGCTGACATCTTTAATTGTTGGATTAATGACACCATTCTTTTTTAATTCATCTTTAATAGCCCCATAACTTGAGTTTATTTTATGTATTAAATCTAGTTTGAAAGTAACTGATAATATAATGTATTTGTCTTTTAATTTGTTTTTAAATATACTATCCCTATATCCAAATTCACATTCTTCTTTTGAAAATACTTTTAATTCTCTAGTTTCAATATTATATGCTTCAAGTTCAAAGAAAAGATCTTTCACTTCAACGCCATAAGCTCCTATGTTTTGCATAGGGCTAGCTCCTACACTTCCTGGTATTAGAGATAGGTTCTCAACTCCAGCGAATCCTAAATCGATACATTTTATTACAAATTCATGCCAAATTTCACCCGCACCAACTTTTACATAAACATTATTGTTATTTCTGTTCGTTATTTTAAATCCTTTGATTTCATTTTTAATTACAAAACCTTTAAAGTCTTTTGTAAATAGTATATTACTTCCGCCTCCTAATATTAAGATCTTAGATTTATTTCTTTTTGCTAATATTTGGTTTAATTCGTCCAAAGATGAAAAAGTAGCAAACCTATCTGAATTAACTGATACTCCGAAGGTATTGTATTTTTTTAAGTCTACATTTTTTAAAATCATAAAACAAAATTAATTGAATATCATAATTAAATTTATTTACAAAGAAATAAACTTCAACGAATGATTGTTGTTAATTAAATGAATGACCTTAAATTTGTAAATATGAAAATGAGAAAAGTTTCTTTAGACAAGATTAATTTAATTAATGAGAATACATTAGTTGGAGCTCTAGGTATTACAGTAATTGAGTTGGGAAATGATTATTTAATTGGTAGAATGCCTGTTGATCACCGTACAACACAACCTTTTGGTTTATTACATGGTGGTGCATCTGTAGTTTTGATAGAAAGCCTTGGCTCAATCGGATCAAATTTAATTATTGATAATGAAAAAGAATTTTCTGTAGGTCTAGAAGTTAACGCCAATCACATTTCTTCTGTAAAGGATGGTTTTGTTTTTGCTAAAGCAAGATTAGTTCATTTAGGTAAAAGAACTCATGTATGGTCTGTTGATATTTACAATGAATTATCAAATAAATTAATATGTAGTGGAAGACTTACTATGATGATAGTTAAAAAAAAATAATAAATTGAGTGATATACTTCATTATAGAATTCCTCATAAAAAATCTGTTTCATTAAATGGGGCATTTGTTAAGGTTAATTCTATTATAGATGTGACTGGTTTTTTTGTTTCTGATTTTGAGAAGAAAAATATTTTTGTTTTTAAAGAACAAAGGAATAGTAAAAAATCAAAATTTTATTCATCTAATGAAGAAATTAAAGATCAAACAAAACAAGATTATTTATCTACAGGAAAAGATTTTTTATCAAAAATTATCGATAAAGGTATTGACAAGGCAATTCTATCACGAATTAAAATTGTAAATCAAAGTGTTGACTTACATAAGTTTTACAAACAACTATGTATTGAATATAAAGATGCTTTTGTTTACTTAATTTCAAGTAAACTTTTTGGTACCTGGATAGGTGCATCACCTGAGTTATTACTTAATTACAGAAATAATGAAGGTCGAACAATGTCTCTTGCGGGAACAATTCCTAGTAATGTAAATCAGAAATGGTCTACAAAAGAATTGGTTGAACAAGACATAGTAACTAAATTTATAAATAAACAATTATCAAGTTTAGGGTTGGGTGAAATAAAACAAAGTGATTTGGAAACTTTTTCTATGGGGCCAGTTAAACATTTGAAAACTAATTTTAATTTTTTCTTACCTCAATGTAGAATCTTAGAATTAGTTTCATTGTTGCATCCAACCCCTGCTGTATCTGGTTATCCAAGAGATAAATCTATTAGTCTCATTAAACATGTAGAGAAGCATAAAAGACAATTTTATTCTGGTTTAATAGGTTTCTACAATCTTAACCATTCAGATATTTTTGTCAATTTAAGATGTGCTCAAGTATTTGATCAATTTATTGTGCTTTATTTAGGTGGTGGCTATACTGAAAGTTCTAATGTCAATAATGAGTGGGATGAGACAGAATTTAAAGCTAATACTCTGTTGAATGTCATTAACAATATAATAGATTAATTATGATAACTACAGATAAATCCGGAGTTAGTTTGTTTATCAACCAATGTTTGAATAATAAATTGACTCATTTTATTTGCTCACCTGGCTCAAGAAATGCGCCAATAGTAATCGCTTTAGATGAACATCCGGAAATAAAAACTTTTATTATTAATGACGAGCGATCAGCAGGTTTTTATGCAATTGGTATGGCTCAACAATTGAAATCTCCAGTTGCTGTTGTTTGTACTTCAGGTTCAGCAATGCTTAATTATTACCCTGCAGTTGCTGAAGCTTATTATCAGTGTGTTCCAATAGTAGTAATTTCTGCTGATAGACCAAAAGAATGGATTAATCATGGTGATGGTCAAACGATTGTTCAAAAGGGTGTATATGCAAATCATATTAGATATGAGATGGATATTCCAGAAAAAGTAAATTCAATTGATGAAATCGATTTTGTTAAGTCTGAAATAAATTCTGCTTTTCATTATTGTAATACTGATTGGAAAGGTCCGATTCATTTTAATATAGCAATCTCTGAACCACTTTATAACACTATTGAAGTTGGTTATATTAAATCAAAACATAACTCTGTTAAGGTTCATGAGGAAGAATTTGATTTAGATTTATTTTCTAAGCAATGGAAAAGCTGTAAGAAAAAGATGATTCTTTGTGGTCAGTTAGATAAAAATATTTCTTTACAAAATATTCTGTCAGAAATCGCCAAAGATACATCTGTTGCAGTTTTAGTTGAGAATACATCTAATTTAGTAGATAGTAGTTTTATTCAATGTATAGATCGAACTTTAATGTCATTTGATGAAGATCAAATTCCATTATATCAACCTGATTTTTTAGTATCTATTGGTGGACAAATTGTTTCTAAAAGAATTAAGAAATTTTTAAGAAGTACTAATTTAAAATTTCATTGGAAAATTGGATTTGAGTTTCCCGAAATGAATACTTATAGATATTTGAATAAGTCCATTAGATGTTTGCCTAACACTTTTTTCTCATCTATATTAAATAAAAATGGGCTAATCAATAACTCTACATATGGTAATATGTGGAAACAAAATGATTATATAATTAAAACTAAAATTTCTAACTTTTTTTTAAAAATAGAGTACTCCGATTTAGCAGTATATGACATTATTTTAGATTATCTACCTGAAGATTCAATATTTCATATGGGCAATAGTTCAGTTATTCGCTATTGTCAGTTATTTGATTCAATAAAATCAATTTCTTATTATTCTAATCGAGGTGTAAGTGGTATAGATGGATCATTAAGTACTGCTTGTGGCGCCTCTATTATTGCTGAAAATAAATGTAATGTTGTAATTATTGGAGATCTTTCATTTTTTTATGATAGTAATGCTCTGTGGTCAAATTATTTAAATGAAAATCTCAGAATTTTACTAATAAATAATGGTGGTGGTGGAATTTTTAAGATTATTGATGGACCATCCAAAACAAATCAACTTGATCAATTTTTTGTTTCAAAACACCAAAATAAAGCTAAAGGTATATGTGATGCTTTTAATATTAATTACTTTCAAGCCTCCAATATTGAAGAAATTGAAAATCAAATGGAAGAATTTTATGATTTATATGATTCAAATCGTCCCAAATTAATGGAGATTTTTACTCCTAGTGATATAAATGATGTTGTCCTGAGGGAATTATATGAAACTATAAAATAATAGTATATGGATTTTTCAATATTATTTACTTGGGATGGTATTTTATATTTAATCATTTTATCATTATTAGAAATTATTTTATGTGTTGATAATATCATTTTTATTTCAATATTTACTGATAACCTCCCGAAAAAACAACAACGATATGCGCGAAATATAGGATTGACATTGGCATTGTTAGTTCGAATATTTTTGTTGACTTTTGTTGCGTGGATAATGCAAATGACCGAACCACTTTTCGATATTTTGGATGTTGAATTTTCTGCACAAAGTTTAGTTCTTTTTTTTGGTGGATTATTTTTGCTCTACAAGTCCATATTAGAAATGCATAACAGTGTTGTTGGCCATCAAGAAAAAACTAAAATTTATAAAGCGACTTTGAAAGCAGTTGTAATCCAGATTATTTTAATTGATATTGTTTTTAGTTTTGATTCTATTATTTCTGCCATTGGTATGACTAATGGTATAGGTGATAATTCTAGAGATCCAATGATCATTATTTATATTGCTGTAATTATTTCTATGCTAGTTATGTTGCTTTTTGCAAGTAAAATATCAAGTTTTATTAATCAAAGACCGACAATCAAAATGATAGCCTTAGGTTTTTTGGTTACAATTGGTGTTTTTCTCATTGCAGAATCATTTGGGCAGCATATTCCAAAGGGATATATATATTTTGCTATTATATTTTCATTGTTAGTAGAGTTTTTAAACATCAGGATGAGAAAAAATAAAATTAAACGAAATTTATGACTAGAGAAGATGCTTTGTTATATTTCCCTGAATACTCTAAAGAAGGATTAGAGGAGTCATACAAACAAATGTTATTCAAGTTTAAACAAAGAATTTTGTTTGTTCATCCTTCAACAAGTTTATATCAATTAATGATAAAAAAATTTTCTTTAATTTATAAATCTTATGTTTTTTTATCTAAAATAAATGATGATGAAAAATTAGAACTCAATTATGATATATATTTAAATCAAGAAGATTTAGGAGACTCTTGGAAAAAATATAATCAGAATAAAAATGATATTAAATTGTTATTAATTAATTCTAATAAGTTTTATGAAATAATATTATTGCTTAATAAGTTAATTGAGAATGAGAGAAAATTTGCATTACTTTTTAAAGATGTAAAATTCAAAGAAAATAATAATATTAAGGTTAATGATAGATTTGATTTAATGGAATTAGAAGCTGAAATTGAAAAGCATACAGGAAAGGGATTTTTATCAGTGAAAGATGTTGAAGCATTAGATTCTACTAATATTCTTTTTAAAGAATCTTATAGATTATCTTTATGGCTTAAAAAAGAGAACAATGTCTGATCATTTCGAAAAGCTAAGCCAACATTTAAAACTAGAAGAATGGCCTTCAGTTTATTTGTTTAAATTTATTATACCTAACGATTTTGATTTAATTATGAAAGTTATACAAAATTTTGACAAAGATGCTATAGTTACAAGGTCAAGTTCTAAAAAAGCTAAATATGTAGCCATAAGTATTAAACAAATGATGATGAATTCGGATTTAGTAATTGAAAAGTACAAACAAATATCTAAGTTAAAAGGTATAATATCTATGTAAGTATGATTTTAAAAGTTCTTACTTTATATGACATTTTTATCGGAATCCTATATGTTTCAATTACATTATTTATTATATATTTTATTTACAGGAAAATTTTAACTTTCTTTTCAAAAAACGCCATTAATCAAGATGATTACTGTAAATTAGATAGTTTGGAGTTAGATCCGGCAAAAGGTCAGTTGTCATTTTATTTTATTTCTAATGTTAAACGATCGTATAGGTTTGTAATATTAGATTGTAACATGTGCGAGATATTAGAGGTTATTTCTGGTACATGTATTTTGGGTGGTAATATCATAAAATTTGATTCCTCTAATTTGCCGAATGGTAATTATTTTTATTCTCTTCAAACAGAAAACCAAAAGATTACTAAAAAGATTACTATTGAAAATTAAATAATTAAAATAAATTAATTGTCGATATGAATCATTAAATTTGAACTTTAAATAATAATAAATAAAGTTATGGCACTAGAAATTACAGATGCGAATTTTGAAGAATTAGTTTTGAAATCAAATAAACCAGTAATGGTCGATTTTTGGGCTGAATGGTGTGGTCCATGTAGAATGATAGGGCCTCTTGTCGATGAAATGTCAGGAGAATACGAAGGGAAGGCGGTTATCGGTAAGGTTAATGTAGATAATAATCCTGAAGTATCAGCTAGATTTGGAGTTAGAAATATACCTACTGTTTTATTTATAAAGAATGGTGAAGTCGAAGATAAATCTGTTGGTGCTGTACCTAAGGCACAATTAGCATCTAAATTAGATGCAATTATTTAAATAAATCTATAAGTATGACAAAAATGCTCTTCAATTAAAGAGCATTTTTTACATCATTATATGTAAAAATGAATTCATGGATTAAAAGAATAAAGTTTTACGGAATTGGTTTTGGTATAGGTTTATTGTTTGTCTTTTTTTTCTTTGAAAATAGGGGTTGTTCTTGGATGCCCTCAAATCGTGTTAAAAATGCTATTCTTGATAGATTGATAATTGTTTCAGAAAAAACACAAATTTTAATGAATCAAATGAATATGGATGCTGATGATATTCTATTAGCATTAAATTCTGGTGATATTGATTTTATTAAAAGTCGAAAGGATGTTTACCCTAAGTGTTACGTAATATCTTCGGGTAAAATGAATTTTGTTTTTACACTGCCATACGAAAGTTTTATATCAGAAGTTTTTTTGGGAGATAAAACTGAGAATGTTTTTAATTCTAAAAATGGTTTCGGAAGTATTATTCATTACCCTAATGATGATAATCTTCTATACATAGATTCTAATGAATATATCAATTGTCAAAAGGAGTTAATTGGCTTAAAAAACTCTAGCTATATTTTTGATTTAATTAAGTCTTCAGGTAAATTAGATTTTAGTCAAACTAATTTTAATCAAACTCCAAAACCGGAGCATCATATTTGCTTCAGGAAAGATGACGCCGAGATTGGATGTACTATTATATGGTATAAAAATAAATTAAATATTATCTCTTTTGATTCTATTTTTAAAGCAAATTGTGATTCTCTCTTATTAAATTAATCTTGTTAATAAAAGGGGCTTTTTCATTATGTTTAGAGTGATTCTTTTGTTATTTTTGGTTTTATGGAATTTACAGCTGAGCAAATTGCGGGCATGTTAAATGGTAAGATAGACGGAGATCCTTCTGTTGTGGTTAATTCATTAGCTAAAATTGAGGAGGGTGTTCCAGGTGCTCTATCGTTTTTATCCAACCCTAAATATGAGGATTTCATTTACAATACAAAGTCAACTATATGTATTGTGAATCAAAACTTCAATCCAACAAAATCTCTTCCTGAAAAATTAACACTTATAAGAGTTAAAGATGCATATTCTTGTTTTGCTAAGCTATTAAATCTTTATGATTCTATAAACAAAGAAACTCCTAGAGTTGAGGTACCTTCATTCATAGATAAAACAGTTAACGTTGGTAAAGACTTTTTTTTAGGTGCCTTTTCTTATATTTCAAGAAATGTTGTTATTGCAGATAATGTTTCCATTTATCCTAATGTATATATTGGTGACAATGTTAAGATAGGAGCAGGAACTATTATATATTCTGGCGTTAAAATCTATCATGATTCAATTTTAGGTCAAAATTGTGTTATTCATGCAGGTGCTGTCATTGGGTCTGATGGGTTTGGATTTGCGCCAGATGAAAAAGGACATTTTCAACAGATACCTCAAATAGGAAATGTTATTTTAGAAGATAATGTAAATATTGGAGCAAATACAACTATTGATCGTGCTACTATGGGTAGTACCATTATTCGAAGTGGTGTTAAAATTGATAATCTAGTACAAATAGCTCATAATGTAGATATAGGGTGTAATACAGCAATGGCCGCTCAGGTAGGTGTAGCAGGTTCATGTAAAATTGGTGAGAATGTTATGATAGGTGGTCAAGTAGGTTTGGCAGGACATATGAAAGTTGGAAATAAAGTTAAGATTGCTGCACAATCAGGTGTTGCTGGGAATGTTAAAGAAGGTTCTGTTTTGATGGGTTCACCAGCATTTGATAATAAAGAATATAAGAAATCATATTTAGGATTCAGAAGGTTACCAAGAATTTTAGAAAGAATTCAAGCTATTGAAGATAAAATTAAAACATTAATGAAATAATTACGCGAATGTCAGAAATGCAGAGAACAATAAAGGAATCTATTTTATTTTCTGGAGTTGGTTTACATACAGGTGAAAAAGTTGATGTGGAAATATCTCCTGCAAAAGAAAATTATGGTTACAGATTTCAACGAATAGATATAGAGGGTCAACCAATTGTAAGAGCTGATTGTGATTTAGTTGTGTCAACTGAACGAGGTACAACCTTAGAAGAAAATGGTGTTCGTATTAATACCACTGAGCATATTCTTGCAGCTTTATATGGTTGTCAAGTAGACAATGCTTTAATTAAAATTAACGGTTCTGAAGTTCCTATTATGGATGGGAGTTCAAAAGTATTTGTAGATGAAATAGAAAAGGTTGGTTACATTAATCAAAATAAGGAGCGAATTTATCTTGAGCTTGATAAGAATATTAAATGGGAAGATGAAGAAAAAGGTATAGAATTCTTAGCTATTCCAGATTCTAATTATCGAATAACAGTAATGGTTGATTATAATTCACCAGTTCTTGGAACACAGCATGCTTCAATGTATAGTATTTCTGAATTCAATAAAAATATTGCACCATCTAGAACTTTTGTTTTTTTGAAAGAGTTAGAAGTTTTAGCGAAAAATAATTTAATTAAAGGTGGTGATTTAGATAATGCCATAGTCCTTGTTGAAAGAGAAAATATTAGTAAAAAAGAACTTGCTGATCTAGCAAAATTATTAGGAAAAGAAAATATTCAAGTTAAAATAGATGGAATAGGTGTGCTAAATAGTACAACTTTAAATTTTGAAAATGAACCAGCAAGACACAAGCTTTTAGATATTGTTGGTGATTTAGCTTTAATTGGTCGTCCTTTAAAAGCACATGTTTTAGCAGCTAGAACAGGACATTATGGAAATGTTCGTTTTGCTAAAGTTTTAAAGGAATATATGAAATCTAAAAAAACTCTTGAACGTGACTTTGATCTATCAAGAAAACCTGTTTATAATATCAATGATATTGAATCTATGTTGCCCCATCGTTTTCCTTTTTTACTAGTTGATAAAATTATGGACGTTTTTGATGATTCAATTATTGGTGTGAAAAATGTAACTATGAATGAGCCTATATTTACAGGTCATTTTCCTAATAATCCAATTTTTCCTGGAGTTCTTCAAATTGAGTCCATGGCTCAGGTCGGTGGTATTTTTGCATTAAGTAATGTGGATAGTCCTCATCTTTATTCTACATACTTTATGAAAATAGATAAAGTGAAGTTCAAACAAAAGGTTATTCCCGGAGATACACTAGTATTTGAACTTAAATTAATATCTCCAATCAGAAGAGGATTAGTTCATATGGCAGGTGTTGGTTATGTAGATGGCAAGTCAGTTGTAGAAGCAGAAATGCTTGCTCAGATAGTAAAGGATAAGACAGAATGATTAGTAAACTTGCAAATATTTCTAGCTGTGCTAAATTAGGCTCAAATGTAGTTGTAGATTCTTTCTCTACGATCTGTGATAATGTTAATATTGGAGATGGGACAAAAATACATCCCAATGTAACAATATACCCAGGAACTACAATAGGTGCTAATTGCGAAATTTTTCCAGGTTCTGTGATTGGTTTAGAACCTCAGGATTTAAAGTTTGAAGGAGAAGAAACATTTGTTGAAATAGGTAATAATACTATTATTAGAGAATGTGTTACTATTCATAAAGGAACAAAAGATAAATGGAAGACAAAAATTGGTGATAATTGCCTTTTAATGGTTTATGTTCATGTTGCACATGACTGTCACGTAGGAGATAATGTTGTTTTAGCTGCTTATACTGGACTTTCTGGTCATGTTATTGTTGATGACTTTGCTATTTTAGAGGGTAAGGTTGCTGCTCAACAATTTGTTCATATTGGATCTCATTCTTTTGTTGGTGGTGCTTCACTTATAAGGAAAGACATACCACCATATGTCAAGGCTGCCAGAGAACCATTAATGTTTGCTGGAGTTAATTCTGTCGGATTAAGAAGGCGCGGATTTTCTGATGAACATATTCGTGAGATTGAAGATATTTACAGGACATTATATGTTCAAAATAATAATATATCAATGGGAATAAAAATGATTAAAAACTCCATTAAGATTTCTAAGTTAAGAACTGAAATATTAGATTTTGTATCTAAATCAGAACGTGGAGTAATTCGAGGAATGATTTAATTAAACTTTTATGTTTAAGCGATCAGAGGTTTTGAATGTCTCTATTTCCGAGTATGCTTTCGGTGGAAAAGGTGTTGCTAAAATAGCAACAGAAAGTGGTTATTATGTTATAATAGTTGATAATGCATTTCCTGGACAAATAGTAAAGGTTAGGATTGTAAAAAAACACAAAAATTTTGCAGAAGCTAAACTTATTGAGGTTATTAAAAGATCTCCGGTTGAGGAAATTTCTGATTTTCAAGAAATTTCTGGTGCTCCATATATTTATGTTCCTATTAACGAGCAAGAAAAACAAAAAAAGCTGTCTACCCTTGAAATATACAGAAGAATAGGTGGGATAGAAAATCCAGAAAATTATTTTGATCAATTTATAAGCTCACCACAACATTTTTTTTATAGAAATAAAATGGAGTATAGTTTTTCTTCAATTGAACATGATATTTTAACAGGAAAGGAGTTAGATAAATCCTTTGCTTTGGGTTTTAAAAGAAGAGGTACGTGGTGGAAAGTTGAATCATTGAATAAGAATAGTGGACTTTTTGATAGACAATGGGAGAATATTATTTGTGATTTGAGAGAATATTTAAAGTCTTCAGGTTTACCAGCATGGCATCCTCCCAAAAAAATAGGTTTTTTTCGTCATATTGTAGTTAGAAAGTCATTTTTTCAAAATAAATTATTAATAAATTTAGTTACATCATCAGTTGGATTAAATAATTTTAACACTGATAATCTTGTTATATTTTTAAAGAATAAGTTAGGAGAAAGATTGGCAGGATTGCAACATACAGTCAATGATAATGTAGCTGATCGTTCAAAAATTGAAAATGGAAAATATTCTTTATTGTATGGGGAACCTTTTTTAGTTGAACGTTTGTTTGGATTGGACTTTGAGATTTCTATGGAAAGTTTTTTTCAAACAAATCCTATTTGTGCAGAGAATTTATATGCTAAGGCATTGGACTATGTTTTTGAAGAAAAATTGAAATCAAATGATGTTGTAATGGATTTATTCTGTGGTACTGGTACTATTGGTCAAATATTATCTTTAAGAAATTCCGTCGTCAAAATTATAGGTGTTGATATTGTAGAAAATGCTATCAAAGATGCTAAAAGAAATGCTAGACGTAATAAAATCGATAACATAAAATTTTATACTTCTGATGTTGGTAAGTTTTTAAGGGAATACCCAGAATATGTTGGTAAAATAAAAACTGTTATTTTAGATCCTCCAAGAGCTGGAATAGCTCCTAAAACGCTTATGAAAATCATTTCTCTTGAAGTTGAAAATATTGTTTATATATCATGCAACCCATCAACACAAGCCAGGGATACCAAGATTTTGATCGATGAAGGTTATCTTCTCCAAAAAATTTCATTTGTCGACCAATTTCCACATACAGGACACATTGAATCTATTGCTAAATATAAAAAGGTAAAATGAAAGTAGAAATTATTTGTATTGGTGATGAACTTTTGATTGGTCAAACTGTAAATACAAATGCTTCATGGATCGGAACTGAATTTATGAATTATGGTGTAAAAGTTGAATATTCATCAATAGTAAAAGATGTAAGGCTTGATATTATTAACTCACTTGATCTTGCTTTAAATAGATCTAATATAATCATTATAACTGGTGGTCTTGGTCCTACAAAAGATGATATTACTAAGAATATATTATCTGAATATTTTAATTGTGAATTACAAATTAATAATGCAGTATTAAAGAGAGTAGAGAAATATTTTGAAAATCGAAAACTGAAAATTTTAGATGTAAATATTAATCAAGCATTAGTTCCTAAAGGATGTAAGGTTCTAATGAATGATCTTGGGACAGCTCCTGGTATGTGGTTTGATATTAAGGGAAAAGTTGTTGTTAGTTTACCGGGAGTCCCATATGAAATGAAAGATATAATTAACAAAAAAGTTTTCCCATTATTAAAGAATAAATTTAAATTTCAACCTCTCTTTCAAAAAACTATTTTATTTCAAGGAGTTGGAGAATCTTATATAGCAAATATTATACATGATTTGGAAGCAATAATGTTGGATAAAAAAATTAATTTCGCTTATTTACCCTCAAGTAGTATAGTTCGTTTGAGATTATCTGCAAAAGATAATATTACAAATAGAGAATTAATTGATAGAATTATTTTAAAAATAACAGAACGTTTTCCATCCAATTTTTTTGGGAAAAATGAAGATACTTTAAGTGATATTGTAGGTCGTTTATTAATTAATAAAAAACTTACTATTGGCACAGTTGAAAGTTGTACAGGTGGAGGTGTTTCAAAGGAAATAGTTAGAGTTTCTGGCTCTTCACGATATTTTAAGGGTAGTATTATATGTTACTCTAATATGATTAAAATTAATCTTTTAGATATTCAAAAATCAGATTTAGATAGCTATGGCGCAGTAAGTGATTTTGTTGTAAAACAAATGGCAATTAACGGAAGGAGAAAGTTAGGGGTTGATTATTGTATTTCAGTATCTGGAATTGCTGGCCCCAAGGGTGGGAGTACAGATAAACCGGTTGGTTTAGTGTGGATAGGAATTGCTGGACCTAAAAGAGTTATAGCTAAAAAATTCCTTTTTTCTGATAATAGAGACCGGAATATAATAAAGTCAATATTTTCAGCATTAAATTTTTTGCGTTGCGAACTCTTGGGCATAAATACTGAAAAAAAATAATTATTACTTGCATTTTATTTGATTTTATGGTTACTTTGCAACCGCTTTTTAACATTAATATTAAAATAAATAGATATGTCAAGAGTTTGTCAAATCACAGGTAAGGCAGTTATGGTTGGAAATAATGTATCGCATTCTAATCGTAAGACCAAACGTAAGTTTTATCCGAATTTAATAACTAAGAAGTTTTTTCTTCCGGAAGAAAATAAATTTATTACGTTAAAAATATCTACTTCTGCATTAAGAACAATTAATAAGAAGGGTATTAGTGCTTGTGTAAAAGAAGCTCGATTAAAAGGCTTTATAAAGTAAATTTCTGTTATCCACTATTTTACAGTGGTTGATTAACAATAGATTTAGAAATGGCTAAAAAAGGAAATAGAGTTCAAGTAATTTTAGAGTGTACAGAACATAAAGATTCAGGTTTACCTGGAACTTCTCGTTATATTACTACAAAGAATAGAAAAAATACTCCAGATAGATTGGAGATTAAGAAATTTAATCCAATATTGAAGCGTTATACACTTCATAAAGAAATTAAATAATCTAAATTATGGCAAAGAAGGTAGTTGCATCTATACAAAAAGGCGGTGGAAGACAGCACGTAAAAGTGATAAAGATGGTAAAGTCTGATAAGAATGGATCTTATTCCTTTAAACAAGAAACTATTCATAACGATAAGGTTAAAGATTGGTTTTCAAAGGATTAATTTTTACACTATATGTTTTAATTCAAGCTTCTATTTAATTATAAAATAGGAGCTTTTTTATATTTCTAATTATGGCTTTTTTTAATTTTTTTTCTAAAGAAAAAAAAGAAACACTAGATAAAGGACTTGAAAAAACAAAAAAAAGTTTTTTAAGTAAAATTACGCGTGCTGTTATTGGTAAATCAAAAGTTGATTCTGATGTTCTAGATGATTTAGAGGAAGTTTTAATAACTTCGGATGTTGGAGTTGAAACTACATTAAAAATTATTGATAAAATTGAATCTCGTGTTTCTAAAGATAAGGTCATCGGTATTGAAGAATTGAATTCTGTTCTAAGAGATGAGATTGTAAAATTGTTAAAAGAAAATAATTCTTCAGACAATGAATATTTTTCAATTTCTACGAAATCTGATTTACCCCATGTAATTATGGTCGTTGGCGTAAATGGTGTAGGAAAAACAACTACTATTGGTAAATTGGCATATCAATATAAAAAATTAGGCTATAAAGTTATGCTTGGTGCTTCAGATACATTTAGAGCTGCAGCAGTTGACCAGTTAATAATATGGGCAGATCGAGTAGGGGTTCCTGTTGTTCATCAGGGAATGGGTGCAGATCCAGCTTCTGTTGCTTATGACACATTAAAGTCTGCTAAGGCCCAAAATGCAGATGTTGTTATTATAGATACTGCAGGCCGATTGCACAATAAGATCAACTTAATGAATGAGTTAGGTAAAATAAATCGTGTTATGGAAAAAGTTATTCCTTCTGCTCCACATGAGATTTTACTAGTTTTAGATGGTTCAACTGGACAAAATGCTTATGAACAAGCAAAACAATTTTCTGCAACAACAGATATTAATTCTTTAGCCATCACAAAGTTAGATGGTTCTGCAAAAGGGGGAGTTGTAATTGGTATTTCTGATCAGATGAAGGTGCCTATTAAATATATAGGTGTTGGAGAGGGGGTAGATGATTTACAACCATTTAATAGTGTTGAGTTTGTTGACTCATTGTTTTCTTAAATAACATAAACATACATTAGAACATTTTTATTCTTATTGTTAGCGTGTTTTATCTTCTTCTTTTCTATATTTATTAAAATTCAATTTCATTTAAATACTTTTCATCATGAAAAAAATGAAAATTAATGGTCATGGTCATTTATTGCCCGAACCAGAGGAGATTCCAAAGTTTATGAAAGATAAAAAATTATTTTTCATTGATGATGATAAAAAATTTATGAGGCAGGGTGATTGGTCTAGACCAATTACTGATTCAAGTTTCTTTTTTGACGAAAAATTAATATGGATGGATCAATATAATATTGACCATGCTGTTATGCTTAATCTTTCTCAATTATATTGCAATGGTTGGAGCAAAAAAGACACAAATGATGCGATTAGATGGCAAAATGATTTTAGTAAAAGCGTTCAACAAAGAAGACCAGATAAGTTTACTTGTGGTTTTGTTGTTCAACCACTTTATTTAGAGGATTCTTTAAAGGAGATTGATCGTTGTGTTAATAAATTGAATATGAATTTACTTTGTCTTCCTTCTCATTTTTTGAATAAAGATGGTGAATGGGTGTCTGTAGTAGATGATAGTATCTTACCAATATTTGAATTAGCGAATCAATATAAATTAGCTTTAGAGATTCATCCATATGATGGTCAAAAAATGGTCAATTTAAAAGATGTTTATTGGAGATTTCATTTAGTTTGGATGATGGCTCAAACTGCAGATACATTTCATTTATATGTTCTAAAAGGGTTTGTGAATAAATATCCTAATGTTAGAACATGCTTTGCTCATGGTTGTATGTTAGGTCAAGCTAATTATGGTCGTCGTCTTCAGGGATATGATGGAAGACCTGATTTATTTGAAGAAACAATTGATCCAAGATCTTCTTTAGGACATGAGAATTTATTTTTTGATACATTAGTTCATGATTCATATACATTACAATTATTGAAAAAGAGAGTTGGGTCGAGTCAAATAGTAGCAGGTTTAGACGATCCATACCCATTAGGTGAAATGGAAGGAGTTGCTAATTCGTATCCTGGTCGCGTTATTGATTATGCTGTAGAAGTAGATATATTAAATCAAGATGAGGCAGATAATATTTGGTATGAAAATGTACTTCGTTGGCTAGGAAAAACTAAAATATAATCAAAGGCATTTATTAACTTTGTATTAAATTTAAAATTAAATGGCTCAAAAACCAACTATACCAAAAGGAACTAGAGATTTTTTACCTCAAGATGTCTTAAAGAGAAATTATATTTTTGATATCATAAAAAAATCTTTTGAAATACATGGATTTTCTCCTATTGAAACTCCTTCTTTTGAGCTTCTAAATACATTAACAGGAAAGTATGGTGATGAAGGTGATAGATTAATTTTTAAGATTTTAAATTCTGGTGAAAAAGTTAAAAAGCTAAATTTACGTGCACTAGAGGAAGGTAATTTATCAAAGTTTTCTAATTCTTTATCTGAAAAGGCCCTTAGATACGATTTAACTGTTCCTTTTACTCGTTTTGTAGCTCAACATCAAAATGAAATTAATTTTCCATTTAAACGATATCAAATTCAACCAGTATGGAGAGCAGATAGACCCCAATATGGTCGATATCAAGAATTTTATCAATGCGATGCTGATGTTGTTGGAAGTAGATCTCTTCTTTATGAAGTTGATTTCATTATGCTTTTTGATGAAGTTTTAACAAATTTGAATATTCCTGATTTTACAATTAAATTAAATAACAGAAAAATTTTATCTGGTATTGTAGAAATATGTGGTGAATCTGATAAATTAATACCAATTATTGTTGCAATAGATAAATTTGACAAAATTGGTATTGATGGTGTAGTCAAAGAATTAATAGAAAATGGAATTTCTGATAGTAGTGTTAAAAAAATAAAGTCTTTATTAATAATTGATGGTGATACAATATCACGTTTATCAAAAATGAAAGTTTTTCTTAACGAAAGTGAGATTGGAATTAAAGGAGTCGAAGAATTAGAGTATGTTTTGGATCATATTAATGCTCTAGGATTGAACAAAGCACATTTAGAATTTGACATGACATTAGCGCGTGGTCTAAATTATTATACTGGTGCAATATTTGAAGTCAAAGTAAACGGTGTTAAGATGGGTAGTATTTGCGGTGGTGGTCGATATGATAATTTAACAAATTCCTTTGGATTGAACAATATTTCAGGTATAGGTATCTCTTTTGGTGCTGATCGTATTTATGATGTTTTAAATGAGTTGAATTTATTTCCAAATGAAATAGATAATAATTTAGAGTTATTATTTTTAAATTTTGGTGAACTTGAAGAATCTTATTGTTTAAAGCTTGTCAGAAAAGTACGGTGTGCTGGAATATCATGTGATTTATATCCTTCTTCTGTAAAGTTAAAAAAGCAAATGAAATATGCAAATGATATTGGTGTCAAAAATATTGTGATAGTTGGTCAGAATGAAATTAATGAATCCTGTGTTCAAATTAAAAATATGGAGACAGGAAATCAAGAAAAAATGACTATTGATCAACTAATAATAAGATTAAAAAAATAATGGAGAACTTTTTAGTTGAAAACAAATGGGTTTCGTTAACTCAATTAGATAGTATTTTAAAATCAAATATTAAAGTTACTTTAAGTGATGAGGTTAAAAAAAAGATTTTAAAATGTCGTAAGTATCTTGATGATAAGTTAAACACAGACAATCAACTAGTATATGGCATTAATACTGGTTTTGGTTCTTTATGTAACACCTCTATTTCTAATGATAAATTAGCTGTTTTACAACGAAATCTTGTTCTTTCTCATGCATGTGGTCTAGGAGAAGAAGTCCCAAGAATAATTGTTAAGCGAATGTTATTATTAAAAGTTTTAGGACTTAGTCATGGATCATCAGGTGTTCAATTATTGACCATAGAAAGATTGTTATATTTTTTTAATAATGATATTATTCCAGTTGTATATCAGCAAGGTAGTCTTGGTGCATCTGGTGACTTATCTCCGCTTGCACACATGTCTTTACCACTAATAGGTGAAGGTGAAGTATATTATAAAGGAGAAAAGAGAACAGCTTCTGATGTATTAACTCAAATAAATTTAGATCCAATTATTTTAAAGTCTAAGGAAGGCTTGGCATTATTAAATGGAACACAATTTATGAGTTCATATGCATCTTATTGTATTTCTAATAGTTTGAAATTATGGAGTCAATTTAATTTGATTTCTTCTTTATCAATAGATGCATATGATTGTCACTTGAATCCTTTTAATTCAAATGTGAATAAAATTAGAAATCAAAAAGGTCAAATTGAAGTAGCTGAAAATATAAGAAACATATTAGAAGGGAGTGAAATGATTGTTAGAGAAAAGAAACATGTTCAAGATCCTTATTCTTTCAGATGTATTCCTCAAGTTCACGGTGCTACAAAAGATGCTATTGATTATGCTCTTCAAATTGTTGAACGAGAAATTAATGCAGTAACTGATAACCCTACAGTATTTGTAAATGAAGATGAAGTTGTATCTGCTGGAAATTTTCATGGACAACCACTAGCAATTACAATGGATTTTTTAGCTATAGCTATCGCTGAGTTAGGAAGTATATCCGAACGAAGAATATATAAATTGATTTCAGGTACCCGAGATTTACCATCATTTTTAGTTGCAAAACCAGGTTTAAATTCAGGGTTTATGATACCTCAATATACAGCTGCTTCTGTTGTAAATCAAAATAAAATTCTTTGTACCCCAGCTTCCATTGATTCGATTGATTCAAGTAACGGACAAGAAGATCATGTAAGTATGGGTGCAAACTCAGCTACTAAGCTATACAAGATTGTTGAAAACTGTTTTTCAATACAGGCCATTGAATTAATGAATGCTTCACAAGCAATGGATTTTAGAAAAGAAAAGAGTTCTGAAAAAATTGAAAAATTGCGTTTCGATTATAGAAAAGAAGTATCGTTTCTTAAAGATGATACATATATATATCCACTTATTGATAAATCTATAAATTTTGTTAAGAACATTTTATAATATAATTATGTTTTATTTATTAAATTTTAAATAGTAATTATGAATGAAACAACAGACAAACAGTTAACTGAAAAAAGACCAGATTTTTTAAAGAATCTATGTATATTAACTTTTATCTCTACAGGTCTCGAAATTATTAAAACTATTTTTTTTGAACTACTTTTTGGCCCGAAATCAGAAGAAATTATGCGTGAAGAAAAAGTTGCTTTAGCATCTCAAATTTCTGAAGTGAAGGATTTAGGCATTGATTATATGGTAGATATGTTAGATAAGATTGGGACTATGTCCTATCAGTTAAATGAAAATTTCTATTTGGCTCATTTGATTCATTTAATAACTGCTTCTTTGGGTCTATATAGTGCTATTAAAATGTGGCAAGGATTTAAATTTGGTTTTAAATTATATACTTTATATTCATTACTTGCTGTAATAGGAATATATTTATATATATCACCATCAAATATTCCTTCTTCTGTTATTATTTTTAATATACTTTTCTCTGCTCTATTTATCTTTTTATACTCTCGTAATTTGCATTGGATGAAATAACCTTTATTTTATATATTAATTATAAATTTTGTAAACATCTATAATGAGGTTATCTTTGCCCAAAATTTATTTAATAAATGATTTCGGTAAATAATCTTTCTTTACAATTCGGAAAAAGAGTTCTTTTTGACGATGTGAACGTAAAATTCGTTAATGGTAATTGTTATGGTGTTATAGGTGCTAATGGTTCTGGTAAGTCTACATTTCTTAAAATTTTAACTGGTGAACAAGAACCTACTACGGGTTCTGTTATTTTAGAACCAGGTAAGAGAATGGCTGTATTAAAACAAGATCATTTTGAATTTGATGAAATAGATGTTTTAAATACTGTTATTATGGGGCATAATAGATTATATGAAATTATGTCGGAAAAAGAATCGTTATACGCAAAACCTGATTTTTCTGAATCTGATGGTATGCGAACAGCTGAGTTAGAAAGTGAATTTGCAGATTTAGAGGGTTGGAATGCAGAAACTGATGCTGCATCTTTATTATCTAGTTTAGGTATAGATGAGTCTAAACATCTTATTAAAATGAAAGATTTATCTAATGATTTGAAAGTACGTGTTTTATTAGCTCAGTCATTATTTGGTGATCCTGATATTCTAGTATTAGATGAACCAACAAATGACCTAGATCTTAAAACTATTTCTTGGTTGGAAGATTTTCTTTTAGATTTTAAAAATACTGTAATTGTAGTATCTCATGATCGTCATTTCTTAGATACTGTTTGTACTAATATTTGTGATATTGATTTTAGTAAAATAAATTTATTCACTGGAAATTATACTTTTTGGTACCAATCTTCTCAGTTAGCGGCTAGACAACGTGCTGATAAGAATAAAAAGGCAGAAGAAAAGAAAAAAGAGTTAATGGATTTTATTTCGAGATTTTCTGCTAATGCCGCAAAGTCTAAACAAGCAACTAGCCGTAGAAAAATGTTATCAAACCTAGATATAGAAGAAATCAAACCATCAAGCAGAAAATATCCCGGAATTACATTCAATCAGGAAAGAGAAGCTGGTAATCAAATTTTAAATATTGATGGATTCAATAAAACAATTGATGGAGTTCAATTATTTGGCAACTTATCTTTTGTTGTAAATAAAGGTGATAAAATAGCTTTTATTTCAAAAAGTTCTATTGCGTTAACTTCATTTTTCCAAGTTCTTATGGGGAAAGAAGGATTGGATCAAGGAGAATTTACTTATGGTACTACCATAAAAACATCATATTTACCAAATGATAATCATATTTATTTTCAAGAAAAAATACCTTTAGTTGATTGGTTAAGGAAATATGCAAAATCTGAGGAAGAAAAGGAAGAAGTTTATCTACGTACTTTTTTAGGTCGTATGTTATTTACTGGAGAGGAAGCAATGAAAAATGCTAATGTTCTTTCTGGTGGTGAAAAAGTGAGGTGTATGCTGTCTAAAATGATGTTTGCTAAGGGGAATTTATTAATAATGGATGAACCTACAAATCATCTTGATTTAGAATCAATTACTTCATTAAATAATGGAATGAAAGAATTTTCAGGAACTATACTTTTTACATCTCATGATCATCAGTTAGTCAATACAGTTGCTAATAGAATCATTGAGATAACTCCTAATGGATTTATTGATAAGATGATGAGTTACGATGATTATCTAAAAGATGATAAAATCATGAAATTAAGAGAAAGCTTATACAAATAAATCAATATAAGATAGTTTGCGTCCATGTTAAGGTTTTATATTTTTGTTAAATAAAATTTTTATGACACAATTCACTTTTAATATTGATTCTTCTTCTCATCAATTTATTCGTATATCAGCAAAATTTAAAACATTAAAAAAGGAGACTTTTTTACAATTACCTTGTTGGAGACCTGGTAGATATGAATTGGCTGATTTTGCCAAATATATAAGGAATTTAAATGTTGTTGATTCTAATGGAAAGAAAAGAACTTGTATAAAAGTCACTAAAGATAAATGGATTGTAGATACATCCTCTACAGATTTTATTATTGTTAATTATTGTTTTTATGCAAATACAATTAATGCTGGTTCATCATTTTTAGATGACTCTCAGTTGTATGTTAACCCGGTTAACTGTTGTTTTTTTATAAAAGATTCTTTTAATGATAAAGTACAAGTTAGATTAAACATTCCTTCTAATTGGATGGTGGCAACTTCAATGATAAAAAATAGTGATTTTTGGGAATGTAAAGATATGGAGGAATTATTTGATTCTCCTTTCATAGCATCAAATAAATTACAATACAAAACTTATATTTCGCATAATATTAAATTTTTTATTTGGTTCAATGGAGAAATAAAACCTAATTGGGATAATTTAATTAAAGATTTCAAGTCTTTCACAGATATGCAGATTGAAAAATTCACTGAATTTCCTGTTACAGAATATCATTTTTTAAATCAAATTTTACCATATAAAGCGTATCATGGTGTAGAGCATTTTAAATCTACAGTTATTTCTATTGGTCCTTCTTATGACATTTTTGGAAACCTATATAAAGAATTTCTTGGAGTTAGTTCACATGAACTATATCATACTTGGAATGTTAAGTCAATTCGACCAGTTGAGATGCTTCCTTATGATTTTAGTAAAGAAAATTATTCAAGATTAGGTTATTTAACTGAAGGAGTAACAACCTATCAAGGTGATTTATTTTTATTAAAAAGTGGTGTATTTACTGAAAAAGATTACTTTAAAGAATTACAAGCACAATTTCAAAAACATTTTGATAATCACGGTAGATTTAATTATTCTGTTGCTCAATCTTCCTTTGATACCTGGTTAGATGGTTATGAACAAGGGATTCCTAATCGAAAAGTGTCTATTTATACCGAAGGGTGTATATTAGCTTTTGTTACAGATATTAATATAAGAAGATCAACATCAAATAAATATGGTCTTGATGAATTAATGAAAAGGTTATATTTCAATTATGCAATAAATGGCAAGGGTGTATCAGAAAAGGACTATAAGAAACTTATTGAAGATATTACTGGAGAATCACAAAACTATTTTTTTGATAATTATATCAATGGATGTCTTTCCTATGAATCCATCATAACAAAAGCATTAGATTATCTGGGTTTAGAACTACAACATGAACCTTCAAGAATTTATATGGAGTCTAAGCTAGGTTTTAAAGTTGTTAATAAAGACAATGAATGCATAGTAAATAATATTTATCCTGGTAGTCCAGCTGAATTATCGGGTCTTTATATAGGTGATAAAATAATTTCGGTCAATAATTTTATTTGTAATGGAAAATTAGATGAATGGTTGTCATATTTTGACAATGATCAGAAAAAAATCAAATTTATAAGAAATGGAGAGTTCAAAGACGTTATATTACCAGAAGGTTCACGTAATTTTTATATGAAGTATACTATTCAAAAAAATAATGATGCCAATAAAGAACAAATTCAAGCATTTAATAAGTGGAAACAATAAATTATAGTAATTTAAAATTTATAGCTTAATCCAAGACTTGGTAGAATAGGGAATTGGTAAATTGTCTTATTTGTGGCTCGATTAACATAGAAAATGTTTTTTCTATCATAAAGATTAGTAATACTCCCTATAATCTCTAATTCAGATTGTTTTTTAAAAATAAATTTCTTTTTGATCGTTAAATCTAATCTATGGTAGGTTGGTAGTCTAGAAGAATTAAAATCTCCTAGTAAAATCTCTGGATTATCTCCATTTGTAATATTAGGATTTGTTGTAATCCCACCTGTAAAGGGTTCGTTTTCGTAAAAACCAACTGTTGGCGTAAATGGAAGGCCAGAACCAAAGTTCCAACGAATACTAAGTTCTAGGTTTTTCTTTTTTCCAAATAAATATGTTCCGACAAGGTTTATATTATGTCTTCTATCAAAAACTGGGAAGTAAACAGTATCTCCATCCCAACGTGTTGAGTATCCATATGAGTAGACTCCCCAGATATAAAGTCTTTTTCCAGAATATTTTAATAATAAATCAGCTCCATATGACTCCCCATTCTCAAGAATAAAATCTTTTTTAAAAACATCTGGTTGTTGGACATTTTCTGGAGTATCAGAATATTTTTTATTTTGATTAATGTTACTTAATTGAGAGAAGTATTTATAATATCCTTCAAAATTTAAAGAAAGTTTTTGTGTTAAGTCATATTCAAACCCACCAATAGCGTGCCATGCATATTGTAACCCATTCTTTGGTTCTCTTTCATTTTGAAAAAGTGTAACAAATGTTTCCTGAACATTTGTAGGCGCAGAAAGTATTCCATTAAATAGGTTAACAACATCTTTATCAGAATTAGCGGATGTAAAATTTTGAGAGAATCTTCCACCAGAAACTTTGAATCTTAATTTTTCATTCGCATTAAATTTCATTCTAAGTCTTGGTTCAGGAGATATTGTACCTAAAGATGCATATAACTGAGTTCTAAGACTGGGTTGTATTACGAATCTTGTGGATACAAATCTATAGCTGAAGTATACACCAATTTCTGTAGAAAAGTTTTCTGCTTCAATCTTTTGCTTGGCTGAATTGTAAGTTTCAAATTTTGTATTGAACCCAGCTAGGTTGATTCCATAATTTAATTGAGATTCATTTTTTAAAAATAAAGAGAAGTCAAAACCTAAATCAAAACCACCAATCGAACTAAAACGTGATATAGTATCTGAAGAACCAATAATTGGTTCATTAAAATTTGTCTTAAAGTTAGAACCATTTACGTGTCCTTTCACCAGTATTGGTGAGCTTGAAGGAACTAGCACAAAGTTTATTCCTCCTCCACTTTGATCCCACTTAATATCTGCTTGTGTATAATTTACACGGTCTGTATTGTGAAACCCAAAAACACTGAATTTTGAACTTCCTTTCCCCTTAAGTGTTATTTTTCCATATAAATCTGTGAAACTAAATGGCATACCTCTATTTAGAGTATCATCTCGATTAATTTTCTTGTAGAGTAGAGGAGAAGTCTTATCTATTAGACTATGTTTTGCTGATATCACGTAGGATCCAATTGTATTGTTTTTTTTAATTGAACCTAGAGGGCCTTCTAAAACTGCTTTAGCAATAAAAGGGGATGCAGAAACTTTTCCACTAAATTTCTTTTTATTACCGTCTCTATATGTTATGTCCATAATCGAAGAAATACGACCTCCATACTCAGCATCAAAACCACCAGTAAAAATACTTGTATTTTGAACTAATTCTGTTTCAAAAATTGAAAAGAAACCAATTGAATGGAAAGGATTATATATTGTCATTCCATCCAATAAAATTTTATTTTGTATTGGTGTTCCCCCTCTAACATAAATTTGTCCTCCTTGATCACCAGTTGTTATAACACCAGGAGTAATACTAAATGCACTTACAATATCATTTTCACCACCTACTGATGGAATTCTTTCTAGACCTTTTTTGTCTAATCTGATTTCAGATATTAATACTTGTGTTTTTTTTCTTTTAGAATCAGCATTTACTGACATTTCTTCTATGTCTATAATATCTTTTTGTTTTTCTAATTCAAAATTTATATTGTATATTTTTTTACTATCTGAGATATTTACTTGTTTTAGTTGTGTAATATATGAGAAAGCTTCCGCTTTTATTATATAATTTCTTCTTTTGAGTTTACTTATTTGATAAAAACCATTAACATCTGTTATTGCTCCACTTACAGTTGTGCTGTCAATATTTAATAGTTTTATCTTTTCGAACGGAATTGGTTCACCATCAGATTTATTTATTAAAAAACCTCTAACAGTAAATTCTTGTGAATGAGATACTTGTAAAGTGAGTGTTGAAATTAATAATAGTAATAACAGTCTCATTAAATAAATAGGTTATTGTAATATGCGATGAAGATACAATAAACGTAATAAAAAAGGTAATTTTTTGTGCCAAGAAAATTGAAAAAAAAACCTAAATCTAATTGTTTATGTTTGTTTTTCCATTTTCTTAGCTTTTATCCAGTATTTATCCATTATATCCAGATTTACATTTTCAATGTTTAATTTATCTAAAACAAGTAATTCTTCCATTTTAGAAAATCTATTTATAAATTTTTTATTAGATTTAGCTAATGCATTCTCAGCATTTACACCTATAAAGCGCGCATAATTAATTAATGAGAATAAAACATCACCAAATTCTTCTTCAATTCGATCTATTTTACTTTTAGAGTTAACTTCCTTTTTTAGTTCATCAATTTCTTCATTTACTTTTTTCCATACATCTATTTTATTTTCCCATTCAAATCCAATTCCTTTAGCTTTTTCCTGAATTCTCTGAGCTTTAATAATAGAAGGAAGTGATGATGGAACACCTTCAAGAACTGATTTTTTGCCTTCTTTTAATTTTAGTTTTTCCCAATTTGATTTAACTTCTTCTTCTGTTTTTACCTCAATATTTTTGTATATATGCGGATGTCGATAAATTAATTTATCACAGATGCGATTTAATACACTTTTTACATCAAAACTTCCTTTTTCTTCACCTATTTTGCAATAAAAAACCATATGTAAAAATAAATCACCGATTTCTCCTTCCAATTCATTCATATTTTTATCAATGATTGCATCAGTAAGCTCATAAGTTTCTTCAATAGTTAAATGTCTTAAGGATTCTAATGTTTGTTTTTTATCCCATGGACAGTTAATTCTAAGATCATCCATTATATCTAGTAATCTTTTGAATGCTAATAATTTATCCTCCATTATATTTAATTTGTACTAATTTAATATTTATAATGCTTAGTATATTGGAGTACCTGACTCTATTTCTTAATTTAAAGAGTGTTATGGTTCAATTGTGGATGAAAATTAGTAATTTTATATAAATATTGTTATGTACGTAATTTTACTTTCTATATTTCTTTTAGCTATTTCTTTTGCAGGGATTGCAGTTAAAATTCTAATAAAAAAAGACGGAAAATTTGCTGGCACTTGTGCTAGTAATAATCCAATGATACAAGAAAAGGGTGGAAGTTGTGGTTTGTGTGGAGCAAAACCAGATGAAAAATGTCTTAATGATTAGAATTTTCGGACTAAATTAATTTTCTAGATTTAATTAAATTTAAAACAACATTTAGTTGTTCTTCTCTACTGAGACTGGTATTATCGATAAGAATAGCGTCTTCTGTTTGTTTTAAAGGGCTTGTTTTACGGTTACTGTCTATAAAATCTCTTTCTACTAAATTTATTTTTACTTCTTTTTTTGATGTTTTGATATTTTTATTTTTTAATTCTTTAAACCTTCTATTAACTCTTTCATCAATATCGGCAGTAACAAATAATTTTAGTTCAGAATTAGGAAAAACAATTGAACCAATATCTCTTCCATCCATCACAATTCCACCATTTTCTCCAATTTTTCGTTGTTCTTTAACAAGTTTTTTTCTTACCTCAGGGATTTCTGCAACTTTTGATACGATTTCAGCAACTTTCGGTGTTCTAATTTCATCATTAACATTTTTACCATTAAGTATAATTTGAGGTGATTTTGTTTTAGTATCTATCTTAAAGGATATGTTTATAGTATTTAGGGATTTTAATAATGATTCTTTATTAATCTCATTATTTTTTATAAGGTTCTTGTTTAATGTGAATAAAGATATAGCTCTATACATTGATCCAGAATCAACAAAGAGGTAATTTAAATGTTTTGCTAAATCCTTTGCTAGTGTACTTTTTCCACAGGAAGAAAAACCATCTATAGCTATTTTGATTTTTTTATAACTCACTTTCGAAAGATAGTAATTAAATATCTATTTATTAAAAAAGGGCACCTAGTAAGGTGCCCTTTTTTATTTAATATCAATCTACTTCTTAGAAGTGGAAAGTCATTCTTAATGATCCTGCTGGACCAAACATACCATTGTTAGAATCTGTATCTAACGCAAATCCTGAACCATTATTTGTTTCAGTAGTTTGCGTACCAACAGTAGTTCCGTCTGTAGACTCGATAGTCACAGAGCTAGTTCCTAATGCTGCAAATCCTAATCCCCAACCGAATTCACCTCCGATTGCAAGTCTTGGCATAATAAAGTACTCAGCACCAATAAATGCTCTTGCACCTATTTGGAAAGCCATACCTGATTTACTCTCAGTTACACGTGCAACGTTACCATATGTATCTGCAGTAATGTTACCAAGTCCCCAATCTGATGTTGCAGGCATTCCATTAGCAGGGTTAATAGCATTACCATACTCATAAGATTCTGATGATGAAGCAATACCAATTCCTACTTCAGCTCCATAGTAACCTTGAAGACGTCCAAAACCTCTTCTTTTTTCTAAACCAGCAGAAATTCCAACATTGAAACCACTTTGCTTCCATGTATCTTCTACCATATGAGGAGCTTCAGGGTAAGTAAATGTCTCAGTTGTTTCTTCTAAAACCATGTTAGAAGTGTTAGCTGATCCAAAACCGATTCTTAAAGAACCTCTGTAAGCTAAGTTGTCTTCTTTAAACATCTTACCAGTAATTGTTTGGTTAGTAGTTAAAGCATTCCAACTTGGAGCTGTGTTACCATCTTGACCACCTATAAGGTTACCAAAATAGTTCAAAAAAGGCGTGGCATCAATACCAATTGCCCAATCACCAGCCGCAGGTAAATAGTCTTCACCCATGTCTGATTTCATTTCTTGCGCGAAGGATGTACTACCTAGTAATACAGCTATCGCTAAAATTGACTTTTTCATAATTAAAAATTATTTTGTTTTTAAGTTATGGGCTAATGTACTCAGTTTTTTTCAAAAGGTTACAAAAAAGACATCCACATGGAATTGTTGATAAAGTCTATTTTTTATGCTAGTCTCTTTATTTTCGCCACTTTTCGAGCTGTGTGGTAAGTGATATTAGGTTGTTAAATCCAGACCTTGAATATATCATAAAACCGTAATCTAAATTAAATTTATCAAAATTGAGACCTAATCCAAATGAGAATCCGGAAAGTCCTGGTCTACTTTCAAGAGCTAATTCCTTTCTTCTTTGATAATCAAATCCAATTCTTAAATCAATATTTTTTGAAACAAAAATTTCTAATTGATAAGAAAAGTGTCTCCCTAATTTTTCAAAGAAACTTGTTTTTGGAATAGGAATAGTATCTCCTGTTAGTTGATCTATGGAAGGTTGAATATCAGGGTCATTATAACTTATATCCCATTTGTTAAGGTGATGACCTAGCAATGAAAATCTAAAAGGCGCATATTTAACTTTATATGATACAGCGGCTTGAATTTCTAATGGTAAAGGAAATCTATTTCCATTAACAAATGGATCGAATTGATATCCGATGTTTTTTGCAAGTATAGTAATAAGTATGTTTTTATCATTATTATGATAGGTTCCTGAAAAATCAATAGATGTTCCATAGGAATTGTAAATTTCTAATTGAGAATATAAAAAATTAACCGAACCACCAATCGAGATTCTTGGATTTAACTCTTTCCCAAAAGATGTTCCTAAAATCATTTCAAATGGAGTAAAACTACCATCAGATATTCCATTTACATTTGTTCTTATAAATTTACCGTAATTGACGTATTTAATATAGCTAACCAGAGTTCCAATGTTTTTAATATTATATCCATATCCTAAGGCTCCATAATTAATATTTCCTGATAGTATGCCTGTATTAAAACTAATTTGTTTATTCATTTTGGCATTACATAATGATGGGTTGCTGATTCCCATATTGATATCTTTATCAAAAACAGATATAAAACTTCCTCCCAAACCTGCTGAACGGGCATTATATGTTAAGTTTAATAATGGGAAAGAATTTTCCCCTCCTGTCTGAGAGAAAAGTGAAATAGGAAATAATATTATTAAAAATTTTAACATGTTAAATCATTAACGAAGATTAAAATCAAAAATTTCATACTAAATTCTTTTTCCAATTTCAATTACTTCAAGATTATGAATTTTATCTTTTGTGATGGAAAATCTAATAATTGTTTTTTTTTTATGAAATCCTTTATAGCCTGATGCACCAGGATTCATCCAGAGCATATTGTATTTCGGATCCATTTTAACTAAAAGAATATGAGAATGACCACAAATGAATAAATTGGGTGTTTTTTCTTTTAGAATTACTTCTATATTTTTATAATATTTACCTGGTCTTCCACCAATATGAGTTATCATTACATTAACATCTTCACATTTGAATCTTGATATTTCTTTAAACTCGGTTCTAATTTCTGAACCATCTATATTTCCATATACACCTCTTAAAGGCTTAAAAGCTCTTAATTCATCAATAACATCTATACTACCTATGTCTCCGGCGTGCCATATTTCATCTACATTTTTGAAGTATTTGTATATTTTAGGATCAATAAATCCATGTGTGTCAGATATTAGACCAATATTTTTCATTACTAAAATTGTTTTTTTAATTTTTCAAAAACAATTATGTTTGAGACAATAAGTGTAAAACTATATAATACGTCTTCCATTGGAATCGAAAGTATACGTTGATTAATTTTTTGATTTTCGTTATACCATACAATCGGTTCTTCTGTAAAAGATCCTGTTAAAATACCATTGACTATAAGAAAGGGTATAATACTTATTAAAAAAGCAATTGGTATATAAGTATAGTAATTGTTGTAATGAAACCATAGTAGAATAATAGACGTCGATATAACCACAGAAAGGGTGTAGTAGCCAATTTCTTTTTCCAATATTATTAAAAAGATAGAGTATAAAATTATTAATACATTAAATAGTGTATTGAATTTATCCATGTTTAATTTTTTAAAATAATGTTTACAAACTTCATATATGAATGTGCATGAAAATGGAATGCATATGAAAAAGAGAATTTCTTCAACAGGAAGATTGTAAATATATATTTCAGTAATATATTCCTTATTAAAACCCCAAAATTTATTTTTGGTAAATATAATATCCCAAAAAATAAAAGGAATTCCAATTATAATACTTGATAGTAATGATGATTTCCAGGATTTTTGATAATTTATGTTTTTGTCAAAACTTAAAAAAAAAGCACACAAAAAGGTTCCTAAATTAATTATTAGATATAATGATTTCATTTTTTCCAATATTTTTTAGGTACGTATAATAACCCAAAACACTCTCCATTTTCTTTTTCTGTTTTTTTATGGTGAGTACGATGTGCTTTTTTGACTGCTCTGAAATAAGTGTTATCTACATTGTCAAGCCAATTAAACCTTCGATGAATTAAAACTTCATGTATCATAAAGTATGCAATACCATAAAGCGCAATCCCAAAACCAATTCCAATTGATATAATACTTTCAAATATAAATCCAAGCATAATAAATTGCCATGATGGAACTGCAAAAATGAGAAAAAACCAATCATTTTTCTGGAAAATATGACCAGTTGGTTTGTGGTGGTCCTCATGTATTTTCCATAAGAATCCATGCATAATATATTTATGTGCAAACCAAGCAATAAATTCCATTAATAAAAATGAAGTAAATAATCCAAGTATAAATATTATGCTATCCATTTAATCAAAGTAAAGAAAATAATCCAAATAAAAAATAAAGAAATAGCAACTTTATTTATTGGTGTTTTTAGTCTTGCATATATGTAAGAGAAAAAGAAGCTAAAAATAAACCAGTCAATATAATTAGATATTGGAATAACATCATTATTCCATGACCAAAAATCGAACTTTATCGCTACAGGTTCAATTATATAATCCATCGTTGTGCAAAAAAAAGCGGAAATTAGAGCAATAAGAAAATCATTCTTGATAAATTTTATACTCTTTGATAATGATGTGCTTGAAACCACAATAGCTATCCAGTTTACGCCAATAATTATAGGTATTCCAACTAATTTGTAGCCAAGAGCATTTCCGTAAGAATAATTTCCAAATAAATAGTTAGTGTGAACTCCTACAAATTCAATTACAAAACCTAAGATAAATATTGAAAGGTATGTAATAAAGACTTTTGATTTATTTTTTTCTGCAATAAAAATAATTAAAGAACATAAGGCTAAGGTAATATATGATAATGAAACACCATTAGGATAAAATATGAATATTAATATTCCAATGATATGAAATAATAACAGTATACATAAATTTATTTTGTTCATTATTTTTATTAGAATAGTTTAAATATTTTTTTTAGATATATTTTTTTTAGAATTATCAATTTTAAAAAATTTGAAACTCTAACTCGTTCCTTTAAAAGATCAGCGGCAGATTTTCTTTTGATTTTTTGGAGCAATTTTTCGTAGTAAGAATAACTTAGAAAAACACCATATTTGGAAGAATTTGGGAGCATTTTAATACCTTTTAATGCATCGTTAAATTCTTTTTGTATCTCAATTTCAATATCATATTTGTTTTGGTCATTAAAATGATTTTTTTTAATATTTGGAAAGTAAACACGACCTAGGTTGTTAATATCATCTTTTATATCTCTTAAAAAATTTATTTTTTGAAAAGCGGAACCTAGAGTCATTGCACTTGGTTTTAATTTTTCGTAGTTTGATTCATCACCCTCGACAAATATTTTTAGACACATTAATCCAACTACTTCAGCGGAACCTAGTATATATTCTTCATACTTTTCATTTGTATATTTAATTGGATTTAAATCCATTTCCATTGAGTGCAGAAATTGATCTACGAGTTGTATATCTATATTGTATTTATTTATGGTATGTTGAAATGAGTTTAGAATTGGATTTAAGGAAATATTTTGTTCTATGGCACTCTTTGTTTCTTTTTTAAAATGACTTAATAATTTGTTTTTATCGAAGTCGTGAAAAGAATCTACGATTTCATCTGCTAGTCTAACGAATCCATATATGTTATGAACATCATCTCGCAACTCCTTACCTAAACAATTAACTCCTGCATAGAAAGAAGTACTATAGTGTTTTGTAACTAGTTTAGAAGCTGATTTACAATATTCATCAAATAATAATTTCATAATTCACTAATCAGTTGTTTTGCTGCAATTTTCCCAGATATTAGTGCTGGGGGAACTCCAGGTCCAGGGACAGTAAGTTGTCCGCAGAAATAGAGGTTCTTAATTTTTGATTTTATTTTAGGTTTCAAATTTGCTGTTTGTTTGAGTGTGTTTGCTAATCCATATGCATTTCCTTTGTATGAGTTGTAGATATTTTTAAAATCGTTGATACAAAATGATCTTTTATATACTATACTATTCATAATTTCTTCTTTACATTGTAATTCCATTCGATTGATAACAATATTGAAATATTTTTCTCGCATTTCTTTTGAGTCATTTAACTCAGTTGATATAGGTATTAATATCATTAAGTTTTCATGGCCTTTTGGTGCAGTCGAGGAATCTGTTTTAGTTGTTGCGCTCACATAGAATAGGGGCTTGCTAGGCCATTTTGGATTATCATAAATTTCTTTTCCATGATTATCAAGACTTTCGTCAAAAAATAAATTATGATGTTTTAAATTTTTAATCTCTTTATTTAATCCTAAATAAAAGATTAAAGAGCTAGGAGCCATTCTTCTTTTTCTCCAATATTTTTCACTGTATCTTCTGTATTTTTTTTCAATAAGATTTTGTTCAACATGATTATAATCTGCACCTGCTATAATACTATCGAATTTAATGTTTTCACCATTAACCTTTAAACCAAAAGCTAAATTATTTTTTACAATAATTTTTTCTACTGGGGTGTTGTAGGAGAAAATTACACCATGTTTTTTCGCACATTTTTCTAAAGCTTTAGCTATCGCATTCATTCCACCTTCAGGATACCATGTTCCTAATATTAAATCAGCATAATTCATTAGTGTGTACATAGCTGGGATTTTATCAGGTCTTTCTCCTAGAAATAATACTGGGAAATTTAATATATCTTTTGACTTATCAGAAATAAATCTATTTGAAACATCTTTTTTAACTGATTTGAAAATATCTAATCTTAGAGCTTTAAACAATATATCAATTTTAAATAACTCACTTATTTTAATACCTGGATTTTCAACAAAAGAAGACATTGCAGTTTCGTATTTGAATTTTGCTTCATCTAGGAAAAGTTTCAATTTTTCACCGCCATCTTTTTCAAAACTATTAAACATCTCAATTAGAACTTCATATTTAGCAGGAATATTTGTATTTTCTTTTTTCCAAAATACTTTATAAGCAGGATCTAAACGTTTTACACTAAAATAATCTTCTCTTTTTTCATCTAAATCATTAAATAATCGGTCAATAACATCAGGCATCCAATACCAAGAAGGTCCCATGTCAAAAGTGAAACCATTTTCTTTAAAAGTTTGTGATCTACCTCCTGCCATACTATTGTTGTCATATACTTTTACTTGATAGCCTTTTTTAGCTAAATAACACGCAGAGTAAAGGCTTGACAAGCCTGCTCCAATAATTCCAATACTTTTCATACTGTAAATATAATTACATTTTATTCAACAAAATATAACATAATAGTTAAACTATTTTAAATGTCTTAAATATCAAATTCATTCATGTATATTTATATTCATATTTTATATTATGGAGCCCAAAAAAATAAAGGAATGGATTAAAAGTAAAAAGGATCATAGAAAACAAATGGATTCTAAATTACTTTTTAATGGTATTATAAAAGGTGATTTAAATTCACTTAGTTTAGGTATTACTCTAATTGAAAGCTATAATAAAAAACAAAGAAAATCAGCAGATAAGTTGATTCAAAAGTGCTTGCCACATTCAGGAAATTCGATTAGAATTGGTATAACAGGAGTTCCAGGTGTAGGTAAAAGTACTTTTATAGAATCTTTTGGTATGTTATTAATTGAGCGTGGATTTAAAGTAGCAGTATTAGCAGTAGATCCCTCGAGTTCAATTTCTGGAGGAAGTATTTTAGGTGACAAAACTCGTATGAACAAATTATCAGTTCAAGATAAAGTTTTTATTCGACCATCTCCTTCTCATCAACATCTTGGTGGTGTCGCTAGAAAGACAAGAGAAAGTATTTTACTCTGCGAGGCAGCTGGTTATGATTTTATTCTCATTGAAACTGTTGGTGTTGGTCAATCTGAGACTATAGTTAAATCTATGGTAGATTTCTTTTTGTTATTAATGCTTGCTGGTGCTGGTGATGAACTACAAGGGATTAAAAAGGGAATTATGGAAATGGCGGATGCCTTAGTAATAAATAAGGCGGATGGAGAAAATATTAATCGAGCAAGATTAGCAGCTGTAGAATATAAAAATGCACTTCATTTATTTCCTCCAAATAAAAATCATTGGAAACCCAAAGTCCTTACTTGTAGTGCCCTAGAAAAGTTAAATATTTCAGATGTTTTTGATGTAATTAAAGATTTTCGTCAACATGTAGTTGCCAATGGACATTTTCAAATCAATAGAAAATGTCAAGATAAAAATTGGTTGTCCGAGACTTTGAAAGAGTTGATATATAATGATTTTTTCTTAGATGATAATATGATGAATATTTTAAAGAATATAGAAGTAAAAGTAATGAATGGTGATATAACTTCTTTTCAGGCTGCTGATGAATTGTATAAAGTTTATATTAACAAGAAAAGAATTTAAAATAATGTTTGAATTTCTTTCTTTAATATATTTACAGCAACCTCTGTTGGAAGTGCTTTTAATTCTTTAATAATTTCAAAAATGTTGGATGATAACTCAATTGATTTTGCATCTTTTTTTGTTTTTTCTCCAGCAAGATTGATTATTCTAATGGTTTCATCTTTAGCCTTTTTTATTATATCCCACGATTCTTTTGAAATAAATATTTGTTGAGCCATATTATGCTCATATTCATTTCTTATAGACTCTAATAAAATTAATTGCATTTCGGAAGCTTTTATCTTTGGATTATTATGCCTCATAAGTATGCTGTTCGGATTTATTCTTTCCATTAAAAGAACAGCTCTCTGATATGCTTCAATTCGATTTGGTAAAAATAATTTTTGTCTTTCTTTTTTTAGTTCTAATTTAATCGAATGTATTTCACGTTCATTAAATTTTCGCATAAAAAAAATAGCAGTCATTAAAACTGCACCAGAAGGCATTAGAATTAAACATAATTGAAAAATAATATCCATAAATATTTTTTAGTAAAAGAATTTTATTTTCGTACTAATTTAAGAAAATGATTCTTTTTTTTTCTAATTAAAGTTTATAATTTAGTCTTATAATTATGACAAAAATATTAATACTTTCAGTTCTAATTTTATATTTCTTAACTTTAATAACAATTTCTTTTTTAACTACTAGGAACGCAACAAATCACTCATTTTTTTTAGGTGAACGAAAGTCACCTTGGTACATTGTTTCTTTTGGAATGATTGGAGCCTCTTTAAGTGGTGTTACTTTTATTTCTGTTCCTGGTTGGGTTGGGAATGAAGGAAATCAGTTTAGTTATATGCAAGCTGTTTTTGGATATTTGGTAGGATATTTTATTGTTGCATACGTTTTATTACCAATTTATTACCGTTTAAATTTAATTTCTATTTACGAGTACTTAAAAGAACGTTTTGGATTTTGGTCATACAAGACAGGTGCTTTTTTTTTCTTAACTTCAAGAATAATAGGTGCCTCTGTTAGGTTATTATTAGTAGCAAATGTTCTTCAGTTTGTATTATTTGATTCATGGGGAATACCATTTGAATTAACTGTGATTATTTCAGTTATTCTAATTTGGTTGTATACATTTCGTGGTGGTATTAGAACCATAGTATGGACGGATACTTTGCAAACCTTTTTTATGTTGATTAGTGTAATTCTGACAGTTTATTTTATTAGCGAAACACTTGATTTACCTGCTAGAAAAGGTTTATTATACACTGTTTCAGACAGTCAATATTCTCAAATATTTTTTTTTGATGATTTAATGAGTAGTAATCATTTTTTGAAACATTTTCTTGGAGGAGTTTTTATTACAATAGGAATGACAGGATTAGATCAAGATATGATGCAAAAGAATTTGAGCTGCAGAAATCTTAAAGATTCACAAAAAAACATGATCTCAATGGCTATAGTATTGGTATTAGTAAATTTAATATTTCTTATACTTGGTGCTTTACTTTATATGTATGCAGATATAAATGAAATAAAATTTGACAATCCTGATTTATTATTTTCTGCAGTTGCATTGAGTGATGGTACAGGAAAAATCATAGGTATATTATTTTTATTAGGATTAATTGCCGCCGCATATTCTAGCGCGGATTCTGCTTTGACCTCTTTGACTACATCTTTTTCTGTAGATTTTTTAAATATTAACGAAAAAGAAAATACATCTAAATTGTCTCGTTCTGAAATGACACGAAAGTTTGTTCATATTTTCATGTCTTTAATTATCATATTAACAGTTATTATTCTAAAATATAAAACTAACGATTCAGCAATTAGTTTATTGATGAAATTTGCAGGATTCACATACGGTCCTTTAATTGGTGTTTTTTTCTTTGGAATTATAACGAAACGATATATTAATGATATACTTGTTCCATTTATTTGCTTTTTCGCTATGGGTATTACATTTATTTTATGGTATTTTTCATATGGTTCTCCAGGTCTACAAAATGGTGATTTAGGAATTTTTGGTACCTATAAATTTGGGTTTGAATTAATCATCTTAAATGCTTTAATTACCTTTATTGTATTATTTAGTTTTTCAAATAGAAAAAAAGAACATATTTTGAAATGAAAATTCAACTTCACGATAATAATAAGCATTTAACTTTTGCTCCTTTAACATTAACAAGGCCTGTTGGGAATATTCGTTTAGGTATTTTTACTAATGATGAAAGATGGAAAAAGTTTTTTCCAAATGCATCTATTTTTTTTCAAACTGAAGATTATTTAAATGATAAATTTAAATCTCATTCTGATGCGATTTGTATTAATTCATGTTTTATTCCTAATGAGGAATTAGCAGTTGCTGTTTCTCATTTATCTATTAACGAGGAATTGAGATGTAATGGAATGTGGGTTGCTAAAATAGGAGAAGGAGATGTTAAGGTTGATTACACAGGTAAAGAACCAATCTACATTTCAGAACGTTGGGATTTGTTTCAAAAAAATGCAGAAATTTTGATTCAAGATTTTAATTTGATTACTAATTCAAGAAATACTGTTCAGCTATCTTCAACAAACACTATTATAGGTAATCCTAATTTAATTTTTTTAGAAAAAGGTGCTCAGGTAGAGGCATCAATTTTAAACACACAAGAAGGCCCAATATATATTGGAAAAGATGCTGAGGTTATGGAAGGGAGTATTGTTCGTGGTCCATTGGCTTTGTGTGAGAAATCAATATTGAAATTAGGAGCAAAAGTTTATGGAGGAACAACATTAGGGCCATATTGTAAAGTTGGTGGAGAGGTAAATAATGTAATATTTCAAGGATATTCAAATAAAGGTCATGATGGCTTTATCGGAAACTCATTTATTGGTGAATGGTGTAATATTGGTGCTGATACTAATGCATCTAATCTTAAAAATAATTATGGAGAAATAAAGATTTATTCCTATGAAAAAGGTGATTTTGAAAAAACTAGTCTTCAATTTATGGGTATTTTTATGGGTGATCATTCTAAGTGTAGCATTAACACAATGTTTAATACAGCAACAGTAATAGGTGTTTCTTGTAACGTATTTGGATCTCAATTTGCACCAAAATATATCAGCTCATTTACATGGGGTATGGAGAGAGATGTTTTCCAATTTGATAAAGCAATTCAAAGTGCAAACAATATGATGAAAAGACGTGATAAACAGTTGGATGAAATTGACATTTCTATTTTAAAATATATCTCTGTAAATAGTTTTTCTGATAAAAAGTAAGACAAAATTTCAGTTTTTATATTCTTGGCATAGGCTTTGACATACACAGGTCGGCCTAATAAAAACTAACATTAGTTTTAAAAAGTCATTTTTATGACAGATTGACGTACGAAATAATAAAATATGAGTGAGTTTTTTGATAAAAAATTTATAGAATTATCATCTAATATAGATGCAGATGCTGAGTTTATACCATTAATTACAGCAGAGGAGGAAGAGAATATGAATAAAGCTTCATATCCGAGTGAACTTCCAATTTTGCCATTAAGGAATAATGTCTTGTTTCCTGGTGTTGTTATACCAATCACAGTTGGTCGAGATAAATCTATTAAATTAATTCAAGAAGCTAATAAAGCTTCAAAAATTATTGGTGTTGTTTCTCAAAAGAATCAAGATAAAGAAGTTCCTGAATTTAATGATCTTCATAAAGTTGGTACTGTTGCACAAATTATTCGACTACTAAAAATGCCCGATGGTAGCTCTACAGTTATAATTCAAGGTAAACGTCGTTTTGAAATGTTAGAACCTGTTTCTATGGACCCTTATATTACTGCAAAAATAAATTTATTAGAAGAAACTAAATTTGATACAAGTAGTAAAGAAATGGATATTATGTTTAAGTCAATTAAAGAATTGGCTTTGAAAATTATCCAAGAAAGTCCAAATATACCTTCAGAAGCTTCATTTGCTATTGGTAATATAGATAGCCCTACATTCTTAGTCAATTTTATTTCATCAAATATGAATGCAGATGTAGCTAAAAAGCAAGAAATGTTGACTGAAATGGACACTAAAAAACGTGTTTTAATGGTTTTAGAGCATTTGAATTTAGAGGTTCAAATGTTGGAAATGAAAAATGAAATTCATTCTAAAGTTAGGAGAGACATGGATCGTCAACAACGTGAATACTTTTTACATCAACAAATGCGAACCATTCAAGATGAATTGGGAGGAAATCCTCAAGATGTAGAAGTAAATGATATGAGTAGTCGTGCCTCTAAAAAGAAATGGGATAAACGTATAGAAAAACTATTTAATAAAGAATTAGATAAGTTAAGACGAATGAATCCGCAAGGTGCTGAATATACAGTTCAGATGAATTATTTAGATCTTATGTTAAATTTACCTTGGAATGAATATTCTAAAGATATTTTAGATTTAAATCGTGCTGCTAAGATTTTAGAAAGAGATCATTATGGATTAGAAAAAGTAAAAGAAAGAATATTAGAATATTTAGCCGTTCTCAAGTTGAAAGGTAATATGAAGTCACCTATTCTCTGCTTTTATGGTCCTCCAGGTGTAGGTAAAACCTCCCTAGGTAAATCAATTGCCGAAGCATTAGGCAGAAAATATGTTCGTATGTCATTAGGTGGATTACATGATGAATCTGAAATAAGAGGTCATAGAAAAACATATATAGGTGCAATGCCCGGTCGTATTTTACAAAACATCAAAAAATCTGAGGTAAGTAATCCTGTTTTTGTTTTAGATGAGGTTGATAAATTAGGTAGAAGTAATCACGGTGATCCTTCTTCGGCCTTGCTAGAAGTTTTAGACCCCGAACAAAATTCAGAATTTTATGATAATTATATTGAGACAGAATATGATTTATCAAAAGTTATGTTTTTAGCTACGGCAAATAATTTAACTAACATTCAAGGTCCATTAAAAGATCGTATGGAATTGATAGAAGTTAATGGTTATACTATTCAGGAAAAAATAGAGATTGCTAAACGTCATTTAATTCCTAAACAACTTGAAGCTCATGGAATAAATAAAAAAGACATTTCTATTCCAAAACAAACCTTATTGAAGTTAGTTGAAGAGTATACAAATGAATCTGGTGTTAGAGGTTTAGATAAAATGATAGCAAAGCTTGTTCGAAATAGAGCAAGGCAAATAGCTATGAATCAAGAGTTTAATCTTAAAATCGAATCATCTGATTTATTTAATATAATTGGCGTTGGTAGAGGAAAAACAGTTTATGATAATAATGATGTTGCTGGAGTTGTGCCCGGTCTTGCATGGACAAGTGTTGGTGGAGATATTTTATTCATTGAGTCTTCAATAACTGAAGGTAAAGGTAAATTGACATTGACAGGTAATTTAGGTGACGTGATGAAAGAATCAGCAATTATTGCTCTAGAATACTTAAAATCACATAGTAGTTTGTTAGGTCTAAAACAAAATGATTTTAATAATCATAATATTCATATTCATGTTCCAGAAGGAGCTACCCCCAAAGATGGTCCAAGTGCTGGTATTACAATGTTAACTTCTCTAGCTTCTATTTTTACTCAATTAAAAGTTAAAAAAAATCTTGCAATGACAGGTGAAATAACTTTGAGAGGCGATGTTTTACCTGTAGGGGGTATTAAAGAAAAGATTCTTGCTGCTAAACGGGCGAACATAAAAGAAATAATTCTTTGTGAAAAGAATAGAAAAGATATTCAAGACATTAAAAAAGATTATTTAAAGGGTTTATATTTTCATTATGTATCTAAGATGGAGGAAGTTTTGAATATAGCTTTAACCACTGAGAAAGCTGTGAAAAATATATGATTAAAATTTTTTCTTATTCTTCTTTCCAACTATTATCTTTTCCTTTAATATAAGGAATATTATGTTCGGAAAGTAGAGTTTCTATTTTCTTTAATTTAATTATTGCACTATCTAATAGCGCTCTAAAATTAAGATATGATTCCTCAACAATTTTTTTATTTTTTCTTTGAGTATTTGTTACACCAGATGTATTAATTGATAGTTGATATTCTAATATTCCAATTCTATTATATATACTTGGTTCTATTTCAAATTCATAATTAGATTTTAAAAAATCACCCCAAAGCAAAATCCTAGATTTTTCTATTAAAGAATCAATTTCACTTGTTTCATAAAGTAAATTAATATCAATATTAGGATATATTTTTATTGCATATTCATACAGTTTTAATTTTTCATCTACTTCATTCATTAATTTTCCAGCTCCATTTATTTGACGTTTTATTTCAGCAATTTCAGATCTAAACACATTTAACTCTTCAAAATTATTTGCAATTAATGTTTGATTATTTAATCCAATAACATTGAATTTTAAAGAATCTATTATTTTTTTCTGAATTTTGTCTTTTATATAAATTACCTCCACATAATAATTTCCTGGTGTCACAAAAAATCCAACGTCAGGGCTCGAATATCTTCCTGGTTTAGGTTTATTAATTTTAATAGGTGAAGTTGTCTCTTTTCTTAAATCCCATGATATTCTAGAAATTCCTTCATAAGGTTTAGATATTATTCTTCTAATTTCTTCTCCTTTTTCATTTTTTATTATCCAAATTAATTCCGACTCAGATTCATTTTTTTCTGCTCTTAATTCATCGAAACTTGGATATGAAATAGGCTCTTTATTTTTTTCTTGTTCTTTCTCTTTATCTTTTCTAGTTGATAATAATGTTTTTTTTATTTTTTTTAAATATAATGTAAAGGTTGCACCATAATTTGGATTTTTAGCGAACCACATATTTGCTCCTTGTGATCCTACACCTCTTAAGCCAAGTGGGGAAGAAGGTATGAAAAGTAATGCGTCTTTTACAGGGAAGAGGTGCGCTTCCTTGTTTAAAATACTTTTTGAAATCAACCTTAACGGGCTATAGTTATCCAGTACGTAAAAACCTCGTCCGAATGTCGCAATTACTAAATCATTTTCTCTTTTTTGAATGTCAATATCCATTACAGGAATAGTGGGAAGTCCTGATAATTTCGTCCAATTATTACCGCTATCAATTGAGAAATAACATCCAAATTCTGTACCAACAAAAAGTAATTCGGGATTAATATGATCTTGTTTAATTGCAAATGCAGAACCATTTTCAGGAAGATTACTTGATATAGATTTCCATGTTTTTCCTTTATCATTACTCTTTAAAATATATGGTTTAAAATCTCCTGACCTATGATTATTTAGAGTTGCGAATAAAACATTTTCATCATGAAGACTTGCAGTGATCATATTAATTCTTGTATTTTTTGGAATGTTTGGAAATGATTCACTCTTGTTCCAAGTTATTCCATCGTCATTCGATATTTGTATTATTCCATCGTCTGTTCCGGCAAATAATAATCCTTTGGTAATTGGTGATTCATCGAAAGCTACAATATTACCATAAATTGTAGTTGATTTATTTTTCATTACTGCATCAATAGACCATACCTGGTCCATTACAGGTAATTTATTTCTATCAATTTGTTGAGAAAGATCTGGGCTAATTGTTTTCCAATCATCACCACGATTAGTACTTTTAAAAACTTTATTTGAACAAAAATATATTGTTTTATTATCGTGAGGAGAAATTAATAATGGGGCATCCCAATTCCATCGATATCCTGATTCACCTTTACCTGGAATAGGTTGAATAGGTGTTCGTTCTCCAGAATTTTTATCGTATCGAACTAACCAGCCATATTGCGCCTGCGCATAAACGATATTTGGATTTTTAGGATCAATAGCAGATTCAAATCCATCACCACCATTAGTTATATACCAATCTGAATTTAAAACACCTGTATTATTTATTGATGCTGATGGTCCTCCCATTGAATTATTATCTTGAGTTCCACCATATATATTATAAAATGGTTTACTGTTATCTGTTGCTACTTTATAAAATTGAGTAATTGGAATATTATTGTAATACTTCCAATCTTTTGCATTATTATATGTCTCGTAGATACCTCCGTCACATCCAACTATCCAATGATTGTTATTGTTAGGATCTATCCATATACAATGATTGTCTACATGTTTATTTTTTTCACCTGTCTTTTTAAAAGATTTACCACCATTTTCTGTGTGATGAAGCCAAGTATTCATTGAAAACACTTTGTTGACATCTTCAGGATCACAAATAATTTCTTGATAGTAATTTCCACTAGTACTATAATCTGACATTTTCGACCATGATTCTCCTCTATTAGTAGACCTAAAAAATCCAGATTTATTATATTTTGCTTCTACAATAGCATATACATAGTCAGAATTTACGGGAGATATTGCAATACCAATTCTTCCCATTTCTCCAACCGGTAATCCTGAATTTATTTCCTTCCAATTTTCCCCTCCATCTGTAGATTTATAAATACTAGATTCAGGACCACCTCCTACATATGTCCATTCTCTTCTTCTTCTTTGATGAGATGTTGCATATAAAATATTTGGATTATTTGGATCAATTGCTATTTCGGAAATCCCAGTATTTTCTGATATTTCAAGAGTTTTTATCCATTTTTCACCGCCATCTATTGATTTGTATACACCACGTTCTCCACCTTTACTCCATAAAGGACCATATGCAGCTACCCAAATAATGTTTTCATTATTTGGATGTATTATGATTTTTCCAATATGCTCAGATGCTTTAAGTCCCATATTTTTAAATGATTTTCCTCCATCTGTAGACTTATATATTCCATCACCGTATCCCACTGAACGTTGATTGTTGTTTTCACCTGTACCAACCCAAATTGTGTTTTGGTTTGTTGGAGCTATAGAAATGCAACCAATTGAATATGAACCATAGTTATCAAAAATAGGATTAAATGTTGTTCCATGATTTGTTGTTTTCCAGACTCCACCTGAAGCAGCAGCAATATACCAAGTATCCTTATTTCTTTTGTGTATAGCAATATCAGCAATTCTTCCTGAAGTTAAAGCTGGACCTAATAGTCTAAACTTTAATCCGGAAACAATTTTTTTTTCAATTAAATCAGAATTATTAGATTTTGTTTTTTGAGTATATGAAGTAAATATTATAAAAACTATAAAAAATAAAAGATTAAATTTTTTCATAATAAAGTTATTTTAAAAATTAAATAGTGAAATTAAATAAAAAATGTAATAATTTATTTACATATAATTATCGTTGATTCATTATTTTTATAATTCTGTAATTCTATTATATTTGTATGAACAAGCATCTATTCTTCATTATTTTTTCGTTTTTGTCAATATGTTCTTTTTCTCAATTATATTGCCAATGTAATAATCCATCAAAAAAAGTGTTGAAATTGATTGATAAAGCTCTAAATTCTGAGGATAATCGAATTTCAATTCAATTATTTGATGATGCATTGATTAAGGGGAGTGATAATGCAAGAGTTTATTATGAATATGGAATGTATGTTTATAATTTGAGTTTGATAAATAATCAAAACTCAGTTGAAAATATTCGAAAGTCTAAGGATTTGTTAACTAAATCGAGAGATTTATGCAATGATTTTCATGCAAATATTTCATTTTATTTAGGGGTTATTAATTATGCACAAGGGGAATATACAGATGCTATTAAATGGTTTAAGGAGTTTAAAGAGTTTAAACATTCTAATCTTGATAAATATCCAGATGATTATATAAATAAAGTTAGTCAAGTTGATGATGTCTTAGTTGAAATAGAAAAAAACATTCTAATCAAATCAAAAGTGGTTCCATATAATCCAAAACTTGTTGATAATGTTAGTTCATCTAATAATGAGTATTTCCCAATGATATCTCCCGATAATGAATTAATGTTTTATACGCGTCAATTAGATCGAAGTGATTTAGGTAGTATTAGGTCTAATATTGTTGAAGAAATAACTTTTTCTAAACGAGAGTCAATTAATTCATCATTTGATAGTGGACAGCCATTAACTGCTCCTTTTAATAATAGTTCTGTTAGTAGTTATGGAGCTTCTACACTTTCTGTTGATAACAAAGAAATGATTATTTGTGCTTGTATAAAAGAAAAAATTTATGGTCAAGATTATATGAATTGTGATTTATATACCACTACTTATGAGATTTCTGAATCTGAAAATAATAAATTCAAATGGTCAGAACTTAAAAATATGGGGGATAAAATTAATACTCCAAATGGTTGGGAAGGACAACCATCATTATCAGCTGATGGGAATACATTGTTTTATGTTGTAAATCGTCCAGATTCTAGGGATAATGATATTTATATAGTTAAAAGAGATATTAATGGTGATTGGGGGGTTGCTAGACCATTTAATGAAATAAATACAGATGGAAAAGATAAAAGTCCTTTCTTACATCAAGATAGTGAAACTCTTTACTTTGTTTCTGAATGTTCAAAAAATAGACCAGGTATAGGTGGCTTAGATATTTTTTATACTAGATATGAAAATGGTAGCTGGAGTAGTCCAGAAAATATTGGATATCCAATTAATTCAAAAGCAGATGAGTTAGGTTTGTTTGTTTCAATTGATGGTAACACTGCTTATTTTTCCTCTAGACAAACTGGAAATTGGGATATCTACTCATTTGAGTTATATAAAGATGCAAGACCCAAATCTGTTGCTGTCATAAAAGGAGAATTAAAAGATGAATATGGGGCTCCCGCTAAAGATGCTATTCTTGAAATTTCTTATGAAGAATCAAATGAATTAACACAAATTAAAGTTAATGGTAGTGATGGTAAATTTGCAGCAATAATTAAAACAAATAAAAAAGAAGATATTATGATTACTGCAAAGAAACATGGTTATGCTTTCGATTCTCGAGTGATTGATAAATCTGAATTTGAAAAAAAAGAGATTGTTTTTAAAGATAAAAATCTTAGCTTAAAAAAAATAAAATTAAATGAGTCATATACTATTAATGATATTTTTTTCGAAACTAATTCATTTCAGTTAAATAATCGTTCTAAATTTATTTTAAAAGGATTTAAGAGATTTTTAAAAGAGAATCCTACTGTGAAAGTTTCGATTCAAGGTCATACAGATGATATAGGTGATTATTATAACAATCTTACTTTATCTAATAATCGTGCAAAAATAGTTAAAGATTATTTGATTATTTTAGGAATAGATGAAGAACGTTTGTTAGCAAAAGGTTTTGGAGAGTCTAAACCTAAATTTGAAAATAATTCTACTTCAAATAGGAAAAAAAATAGACGAACTGATTTTGTGATTTTAGAAATGTAAAATGTCAAATTTTGATTTAAAAAAGCATTGGGAAAATGTTTATTCTTCAAAAAAGAATAATGAAATGAGTTGGTTTCAAGAGATTCCTTCAACTTCTATTTCATTATTTAAAATGGTTAATTTGAGTAAAGAATCCTCCATTATAGATGTTGGTGGAGGGGAATCATTTTTTGTGGATTATTTATTACAGCAAGGGTATGAAAATATTACTGTATTAGATATATCAAAGATTTCAATTGATCGAGCTAAATCAAGATTAGGTGAAAGTGCTAATTGTGTTAATTGGATTATTAAAGATATTAATGATTTTAATCCAAAGGAAAAATTTGATTTTTGGCATGATCGAGCTTTATTTCATTTTATGACTAATAAAATACATATTGATAGGTATATTGATATAGTTTCTAATTCTTTAAATATTGATGGTTTTTTTACAGTAGGTACTTTCTCAAAATCTGGGCCTCTAAAATGTAGTGGTATTCCAATTAAACAATATTCTAAAAATGATTTAAAGAGATCATTCAATAAATTATCTATTTTGTCATCTTTTAATGTTAAGCACATTACTCCTTTTGATACAGTTCAAGATTTTGTTTTTTGTAATTTTCAAAAAAAAAATAATTTTTGAATTAACATTAATGATAAATTTTAATTAAAATCTAGCTTTGAAACATTTAAGTCAACATTGCCAGAAATTCCAGCAATTTTACCTTTATCAGAATATTGCCAAAGAATGATATTTTCATCAATTAATCTATTGGGAGTTTTTGAATAATTCGCAATCCAAAACTTATATTCCTTAAAATGTTTTCGAAGTACATTTTTATATAGATGATAAGAAGTATAAATAATTGGTCTTTGATTAGTTGTATTTTCTACATGTATTAACCATAATTTCATGCTTTTAATTAATTTGTAAGATGACTCAATTTCTATTTCAGAATCTAAAACAGGAGGAAGGTCATTTTTTTTATATGTATAATTAGCTAGAAAATGTTTTGCTTGTTTTATTGGATCCAATTTGGGTTGAAAGAAATGATATGCACCATTTTTTATATTTAATTCTATAAGTTTTACTCTATTATTTTTCCATTGTGAATCAATGAAACACGTTCCTTCAGTTGCTTTACAATAAACGAATTTTATTAATGAGTCATTTTTTTTAAAAAAATCCCAATTTATTTTTTTTTGATAATGAGATACGTCAATACCGTAGATTTTAAAAGAGTTTGGTATTTCGTCTAATTTAATATTATCATTATTTGTGTTAATGTTTTTGTAGAGAATCAATAATCCAATTATGAGAAAGGAGGTAAATAAAATATGTAAATTTATTTTTTTGGTTTTGAACATATCTTAAAATAGAAAAGCCTTTTATCATGGATAAAAGGCCAAAGTGAAATCTTTAAAATAGGAGTCATATTATTTGTAAACTCTCTTTTCTTTTATGCGTGCAGCTTTACCTGTTCTTTCTCTAAAATAAAATATACGTGCTCTACGAACAACACCTTTCTTGTTGACTACAATCTTGTCTATAAAAGGAGAGGAGATTGGGAAAATACGTTCAACACCAATGTTTCCTGACATTTTTCGAATGGTGAAAGTTTCTGTTATTCCTGAACCTTTACGTTGTAATACAACACCTTGAAATTGTTGGATACGTTCTTTAGAACCTTCTTTAATTTTATAAGAAACGGTTATTGTATCACCACTTTTAAAATTTGCTATATTTTTAGCTTCGACTAATTCTTTTTCAAGATTCTTTATAAAATTCATGTCTTTAAATTCTTTTAAAAAAAACGAAATGCGTGCAATATTACAAATAATTTCGATAAACTATATCACTAAACGTTTTTTATTTATTATTTTGATTTAAATAAAAGATTAATCAAAGGTATTTCAGAAATATTTAATATATAAATTTGTCTAAAATTAAATAGTAATATGTCAGTTCATAAAGAAGTTAAAAAAGTAACAACACATATACTTCAGAAAATGAAGAATGAGGGTGAAAAAATTTCAATGCTTACAGCTTATGATTTTACTATGTCTAAAATTATAGATGCTTCAGGAATTGATGTAATACTTGTTGGAGATTCAGCGTCTAATATAATGGCAGGTCATGAAACTACACTTCCTATAACCTTAGAACAAATGATTTATCATGCATCCTCTGTAGTTCGAGGAGTTGAAAGAGCTCTTGTTGTCGTTGATATGCCTTTTGGTTCTTATCAAGGAAATTCAAAGGAAGCTTTATCAAGTGCTATTAAAATAATGAAAGAATCTGGAGGTCATGCCGTTAAAATGGAAGGAGGTAAAGAGATATTAGAGTCAATTGAACGGATTTTGACTGCTGGTATTCCTGTAATGGGACATTTAGGATTGACACCTCAGTCAATTTATAAATTTGGAACATATGTTGTTAGAGCGAAAGAGAAGGAGGAGGCAGATAGATTAATTGATGATGCCAAGGCTCTAGAAAAAGCAGGTTGTTTTGCTTTAGTTCTTGAAAAAATACCTTCAAAATTAGCTTCACGTGTTGCCAAGGAATTAACTATTCCAATAATTGGAATTGGAGCAGGGAATATGGTTGATGGACAGGTTTTAGTTGTTCATGATATGCTTGGTATAAATAATGACTTCAACCCAAGGTTTTTAAGAAAATATAATAATTTACATAAGGAAATGAAAGAATCTTTTCAAAAATATATAGATGATGTCAAATCTAATGATTTCCCTAATGAATCTGAACAATATTAAATATCATATTTCCTATTATTTTGAAAAGTTTTTCAGTTTATAATTCTCAAGAAAGTTTAATTATTCTTCATGAAGATAATCATATTGTAGTTGTTAATAAAAAATCTTCAGAAATAGTTCAAGGTGATAAGACTGGTGATAAATCTATTATAGAATTTGTGAAGGATTACATTAAAGAAAAGTATAATAAACCAGGAAATGTTTTTTGTGGTTTGGTTCATAGATTAGACAGGCCAACAAGTGGAGCAATAATTTTCGCACGAACATCAAAAGCCTTATCAAGGTTAAATCAACAGTTTCGTGATAGGTCAATTAACAAAGTATATTGGGCTGTTGTTGAAAAAAAACCAGAGCAAAAATTGGGTAAATTAATTCATTATTTAAAAAAGAATACAAAACAAAATAAATCACATGCTTTTGATAAATATGTGAATGAATCAAAAGAGGCAATATTAAATTATAATTGGTTAGCATCTTCTGATAATTATCATTTATTAGAAATAAAATTAGAAACTGGAAGACATCATCAGATTCGTTGTCAATTAGCCCATATTGGTAGCGTAATAAAAGGAGATGTGAAATATGGTGCTAAGAGAGCTAATCGAGATTATTCTATTCATTTACATGCCAGAAAGATTATTTTTGAGCATCCTACGAAAAAAGAAGTAATTAGCATTATTGCACCAGTGCCCAATGATTCTTTATGGAAACATTTTGAAGAAATCATTCCGACTTAAATATTTATTAGTTTATTAAATCATTTTTACATAAAATTAAAAAAGGAAGCTAACTTAAGCTTCCTTTTTGTGATCTGGCTGGGGTTCGAACCCAGGACCCACGCCTTAAAAGGGCGTTGCTCTACCAGCTGAGCTACCAGATCGAAATTATTAATGCGGATGCAAATATAAATGTATTATTTATTTTTTCAACTGTTTTTCACTTTAAAATGTCATAGATTAAAATTTATTTTCAATAATTTTGCCTTTACTTTTATATTGATCATGTACAGAATTGTTCTTGTTGGTTTTATGGGTTCGGGAAAAACAACAATGGGTAAAAAAATTGCTAAAAAATTAAATATTCCTTTTATTGACTTAGATTCAGAAATAGAAAAAAAATATAATCTATCTATTTTGAAAATCTTTCAAGATTTTGGCGAAGCCAAATTTCGCGACATGGAGTTTCATTATATTAGAAGTTTAATTAATAAATCAAACTTTGTTTTGTCTACTGGGGGAGGTACTCCTTGTTATAAAAATAACATTTCATTTCTCAATGAATTAGGGATTACATGTTATTTGAATCGTCCCATCAAAGAATTATCTAATAGATTGCATAAATCAAAAAAAAAAAGACCATTAATTGAAGGACTTGATAATGATGAATTGATATATTTTATTAGTGAAGAAATGAAAGTAAGAGAGCAATATTATAGAAAATCTCAATTGATTTTAAACCGAAAAGATCAAGTTCCAGAGAAAATTATTTCACTGATTAATCTTCTAGATTTTCACCAAAAAAATTAATTGAATTACCTAATCGTTCATTTTTTGTTATAAAGATATGTATTGTGGTACTAGTTATTAATATAAGAAGGGCAATTTTATCAAAAGAAGTTGTATCTGTAATAAAGTAATTCCAATTTAAGTAGAATATGCTCATGCCAACATAAAAACCTGCCCCACCCAGTATAAATAATGAGAAATTTTTCTTTTTACGATATAATATTATTAATCCGAATAAAACTAATATCCAGCAAATGATTGCAATTGAATGAAACGTTAAAAGCCTTGATAAAAAATCGTTTGATGCAAATCCTAATTCTACTCCTCTTTTTTCGATAATTTTTTCTACTGGTATTCCTTTATATTGAAAAATTAATGAACGTAATGTAATAATAAAGTAACTCATTATATTCCAAAACATAAATATCATCCAAATCAAAATATTAATTATAAAATTTATTTGTGTATATATATCAGGGTTTGATTTTCCCAGTAGGATGCTTTTTAATTTGAATATTATTGGTATTGGACTTTGAAATTTGTTTGGATTTAATTCTTTCATAAATGATCGAATATGTTTAATAGCCAAATATTTAAATATATTTAACTAAATTAACCTCTTTTTTTGTAAAATAAAAGGAGAAAAAGATACTAAGTAAATTTGATAAAAATATTATTATGATTAAACATTTATTATTTATAATCTTTTTGTTTGTTGTTATTTTTTCTTTTGGCCAGAATATTAAGTACAAATTGAGTATGAATCAACCTCAGAATCATTACTATCAGGTTGAAATAGAACTTTCTGATTTAAAAAAATCTGAATTTAATTTAAAAATGCCTATTTGGGCACCGGGTTCTTATTTAGCAAGAGAGTTTGCTAAAAATGTGAATTTAGTTAAAGCTTTTGATTCTAAAGGTAATATTGTTAAGGTAAAAAAAACCAATAAAAATACTTGGAAAATATATGGTTTTAAAGGAAATAGAGTTGTTATTAAATATGATGTATATGCTTTTGAACTCTCCGTAAGAACTAGTTTCCTTGATTTGACTCATGGATTTGTTAGTGGTTCAGGTGTTTTCATGTATGTTGAAGAGTTAAAGAATAAACCAGGGTTACTTGAAATAATTCCTCATAAGTCATTTAAAGTTATTACAACAGCACTTAATGAAGAAATATTTTGGAAATCTGAATTTAGTTCAAGATGTTACAAGTTTAATAATTATGATCATCTAGTTGACTGTCCTATTGAAATCGGTAATCAGCTTTTATTTTCCTTTGATGCATCGGGTGTTAATCATACAGTCGCAATGTATGGTTTTGGAAATTATAGTGTAGATAAACTCCAAAAAGATATGACAAATATTGTAGAATCTGCTACAGCCGTTTTTGGTTATAATCCAAACAAAGAATACACATTTATTATTCATAATGTAGTAAATGCACAAGGTGGTTTGGAACATAAGAATTCTACTGTATTGAGTGTTAATCGATGGACATATGAAGGTGAACAATATATAAAGTTTTTAAAATTAGTAGCTCATGAATATTTTCATTTATGGAATGTAAAACGAATTCGTCCAATAGAATTAGGTCCTTTTAATTATGATCAAGAGAACTTCACTTCTCTTTTATGGGTTATGGAAGGGTTCACTTCATATTACGAAAAATTAATTTTATATCGTGCTGGTTATTACTCTCAGATTGATTTTTTAAACAGTATGTTTAGTACATTAAATTATGTTGAAGGTTCTTTAGGTTCAAGAGTTCAACCTGTTTCTCATGCAAGTTTTGATGCTTGGATTAAGGCATATAGACCTAATGAAAATAGTCATAATACAACAATGTCATATTATTCAAGAGGTTCAATAATTGCAATGATTTTAGATATTCAAATTATCAAGAAATACAATGGAAAAAGATCATTAGATAATTTTATGCAGGATCTATATAGTAAATATTATATCAAAAAAAAACGTGGTTTTTCTGAAAATGAATTTAAACAAGAATTGAAAAAAATATTAGGTGAAAGTATAGAACAATTTTATACTGATTATATTGATGGTACAAAAATCCCAAACTATACTGAAATTTTTTTCCCGTTAGGACTAAATGTAAAATATATTGGTAAACCTAAGCCAAGTGTTGGTATGACTTTATCTTCTTCTCAAGGTAAAACTATTGTCAAATCAATCCGAAATAACTCATCATCAGAGCAAGCTGGAATTAGTGTAAATGATGAGATTATCGGTTGTAATGGAATCCGTGTTAATAAAAAATCTTTGGATATTTATTTCAATACTGTTGAATTGGGAGAAGAGATAGACATTTTGTTTGCACGAGATGAACAGATTTTTTCTACAACTATTATTGTAGATGCGTATGAGAAACCTGAATTTAAATATATAATTGAAGATAATATAAACAATAATCATTTATTTAATTACTGGTTAAAATGAGATTTTTATTATTTGGAATATTTCTTTCTTTTTTAATTTTACCATTTGCACAATCTAATTTTGAAACAGTTAGATTACCGTTACCTAAAAAAGCCATTTATAAATTTTCGCAGGTTGAGCCCTCAATTGCTATTGATCCTAATAACACTAATCATATTGCTGCTGGATCAGTTCTTTCAGATTATTATTACTCTCTTAATGGTGGTAAAAAATGGAAAAGTAAAACCTTGAAAAGTAAATTTGGTGTTTTTGGCGATCCTGTTTTGATGTTTGATAATAAAAGTCGTTTGTATTATTTTCACTTATCTAATTATTCCAAAAGTTCTAAGTTAGATAGAATAGTATGTCAATCTGCTAGAAAATTGTCAAAAAGATTTAATAATGGAACTTTTCCCTCTCCCAATGGATTTAAGGTTCAAGATAAGCATTGGACTGTTTTAAATCCTAAAAATAACGATATTTATATGACATGGACACAATTTGATTCATATAAATCGAATGATATAAAAGATAGTTCAATTATTTTATTTTCGAAATCATCTAATCAAGGTAAATCATGGTCTAAACCTATTCGTATTTCACGATTTGGTGGTGATTGTTTGGATAGTGATAACACAGTTGAGGGTGCTATTCCATCAGTTGGTCCAAATGGCGAAATTTATGTTGTTTGGACAGGTCCAAAAGGATTAGTATTCCAAAAATCTTTAGATGGAGGTAATACATGGCTAAATGAAGAATTACAAATTATAAAACAATATGGTGGTTGGGATTTGACTATTCCAGGTATTTTTCGTTCAAATGGATTACCAGTTGTTAAGTGTGATTTAAGTAATGGACCAAATAAAGGTAGAATTTATATAAATTTTTGTGACCAAAAAAATGGCGAAGAGGATACTGATTCATGGTTAATAAAATCAGATGATGGAGGTCAAACTTGGAGTAAAAGAATAAAGGTAAATCAAGATGATTCAGGAAAGCATCAGTTCTTTAGTTGGTTTACTGTAGATCAAAGTTCGGGATATCTTTATTTTGTCTATTACGATAGAAGAAATTATAGTAATATAGAAACAGATGTATATTTAAGTGTTTCTCGTGATGGTGGAAATACGTTTTTTGATCAACGTATTTCAAAAAAATCATTTCAGCCTGATTCAAATTTGTTTTTTGGAGATTATATTAATATTGATGCTGTCTCTGGCGTTATTCGTCCGATTTGGACACGTGTTGATGAAGGTCATATATCATTGTGGATTGCATTGATTCAAGAAGAGAATTTATTGATTAAATATTGATTGAAATGTTGATATTAAATTTTAGAATTTTAATTTATGGGTGAAATAATAGAAGTACAGTCTATTTCAAAATATTTTAAGAGTAGTGATTCACCTGCTATTAAAAATGTTTCATTTACTATAAATAAAAATGAAATATTTGGTCTAATAGGACCTAATGGCGCTGGTAAAACAACAACTATTTCGATTCTCTGTGGGTTGTACAATCCAACAAAAGGAACTGTTAAAATAAATGGATTTGATTTGTTTTCAGATTTAAGTAAAGTGAAACATCAAATTGGTATTGTACCTCAAGATATCGCCTTATACCCAACATTAACAGGTAGAGAGAACCTCGAGTTTTATGGTGCTATGTATGGTATTCCTAAATTAGAATTGAAGAGGGAAATTGATAATTGGTTGAATAAATTCGAAATGGGTTTAAGCGCAGATAAGCAAGTTTACAAATATTCTGGAGGCATGAAACGTCGAATTAATTTAATAGCTGGTATTTTACATAAACCAGATATTTTATTTCTAGACGAACCAACAGTTGGTATAGATGTTAAGTCTAGAGCTTCAATAATGTTTCATTTAAATAAATTGAATGATTTAGGAATGACTATTATATATACTTCTCATCATTTAGAGGAAGCAGAAAAATTTTGTTCTGATTTGGCTATTATTAATTCTGGCAAAATTATAGCAAGGGGATCACCAAAAGATTTGATTGATTCATATGATAGTTGTGAAAAATTAGAAGATGTATTATTTCTGTTAACAAAAAAGTGAAATTATGAGGCAATTATTAGCAGCAATTAAAAAAGAACTACTTCTTTTAATTAGAGATAAAATAGGTTTATCAATTTTATTTATAATGCCAATTTTATTAATAACAGTCATGACATTGATTCAAGAGGCTGTATTTTCAAATATTAATGAAGAAGGTTTCCCTGTTATTTTTATAAATAATGATAATGACACCCTAGGTAATAGAGTTGAAGAAGGTCTTAGAAATACTGAAATGATTGATTTCTTTGATCAAATAGATGGGAAAAAAGCAACTTATAAGAATGCTAAAGAAGCTATCAAAAGGGGAAAGTTCTTAATTGGTGTATGTATTCCAAAGGGTGCAACAGAAGCAGTTAAAGACAATGTTTTTAATATTGTAGCTGAATCAATTGGAAACATTAACGATGATTTAATTTTAAATCAAAAAGATGTTGAGATAAAGATCATTATTGATCCTATAGCATCAAAATCTTTTGTTTTATCAATTTCTTCTATTTTAAGAGAATACATTTCATCAGTTAAAACACGAATAATGTTTGAAACTTTTAAAGATGAAATATCATTATTTATTCCTGATAAACCTAAAGATAACAGTAAGTATTTAAATCAAAGAATTATATCTTACAATCAAGAATATGCATCAAATTTACTTAATGAGTCCCCACCAAGCTCTGTTCAACATAATTTACCGGCTTGGACAATTTTTTCTTTATTTTTTATTGTCATACCTCTAGTTGGAAGTATTGTGCGCGAAAAAACTGAAGGAAGTGTTTTTAGATTTCATACTATTCCTGCATCATATTTATTACAAATAAACGCAAAGGTGATGGTATATATATGTGTTTGTATGTTACAATTTATTTTAATGTTGATAATAGGTATCTTTTTTATGCCCTTATTAGGAATGGATAGATTGATTTTAGGTGATAGTTATTTTAGTTTATTTATTATTGCTTTAAGTACTTCTATGGCAGCCACTGCATATGCAGTTCTTATAGGTTCATTAGCTAAAACACAACAACAAGGTTCAATTTTAGGTTCATTATCGATATTAGTTTTATCAGCTATAGGTGGAATATTGGTGCCCACTTATACTATGCCTGAAACTATGCGTGTTATAAGTAAATTTTCTCCCTTTAATTGGTCTTTAGATGGATTTTATGGATTATTTTTGAGAGGTGAAAAATTAATTGATATTTTACCACAAACTGGGTTGTTGGTAGGATTTTTTGTTTTATGTTTGACACTTGCTAAATTTATTAATAAATCAAAACAAAATATGTAAAATGTATCAAATTATAGATACATCAATCATTATGTTCTTATGCCATTGTAGGTTTGTTTTGAATGCTTGGATGAACATTTTCTTTATTTTTATGACAAAAACAATGAAAAACATTTATTTTCACTTAATAATTATAGGTACATTACTTTCATTTTCCGTTTATGGTCAATTAGAGCCTGTGGACGTAGCTGAACTAACGGTAAAGTTGGGAGGCTTAAAAATGGAAACACTATTTTATGGATTTGCTGCGGGTGATGAAATCGTATTTAGTTTTGAGGAACTAAAAGCAAGCCTGTTAAAGAAATTGAAATAACAGAACTTCCTAGTAATTCAAAATTTATGGATTACAAAGCTGTATATATTCCAGAAAAGAAAATAAAGGTTAATAAAAAATCTATATACAAGTTTAGCTTTAAAAATTCTGCAATGAGCAGTAGAATTTGTAAAGTAATAATAAAAGAATCCCGAAATCACAAGATCTAATTTCATTTAATACAGATTGGGAATGGAAAACCCTATATGATACATCATACGTGGCATATACTCAAGATAGCTTAATCGGCTATGATACAATTAAATACAAAGAAAAAATAAAAGAATTAGTAAAAATAGAAAAGAAAGATGATATGATTCTCGATGAAAATCTAAGAGTACATTCATATTTAAATTCAAACTCGAGTTACACATACCTGAAAATTAATTTACCAAGAAATATTACATCGACTTATAGAACTGAGGAAATCGTTTCTTGGGCATATTGGATAGGGGTTGGTGAGGAGTCTTCACAAAGCTATGCTAAAAACATGGAAACTACCAGAAATATTGCTCAGGGTATGGCAAGTACCTTTGGATCACCATTGGCAGGACTAGCTATTGGAGCAGTCACCCAACTTGCAATACCAACTCAAGGAGACGATGTTACTTATGCGTTTATTTCAAACTTTGAAAATGTACAAGCATTTCTTAATGGTCAAACATATTATCAATTCAAAAACGGAAAGGGAACTGCTGCTTATGGAAAACAAGATAGTCCGCTTCAAGGAAGTTTTTTCATTGGACTGCATAATGACAACGCAACGGTGGGAATCGATGTGAATGTTAAAATAGTAGTAATTAAAGAGATTAAAACCTATGAGGATAAGGAATATGAACGAAAGAAGATTAATCCAAAATATACCACGTTAAATAAAAAACGAATGGTTATTAAAAAAAGAAACATAATGGTTAACTCAAATTGATTTGAACAACAAATAGTATAATCTTAAAAAATAAACTTACCTCCCTCGCTATTTCGTCACCTTGTTAAGTACTGTAAGGGATTAGTTGTAGTTAGGATTCAGGAGCCACATTAAATTTGTCAGCTCCAAGAAGTGTTTTTTTTCTTTATTGACATAACTTTATTTCATTGGACCCTCAAGAAATTGTTTACCCTTATTATTTATTATTGGTAAAAAATATTTTAGATCTACTGCAAAATATGAGCCATTTACGTCTCCATAAAGGTAACTTCTATATCCTTCGTGTTTATATAGAGTTTGAAGATTGAAAATTGGATCTATTGGGATTTGAGCAGAAACCCCTAAGTAGAATATACCAATTTTTTTAATTCGATACTCGAATCCCATATTTCCATTTAGTGCTATTCCAAATTTATTATTAACAATACCCGTATGGTGAAATTCATTTGAACCCATTGCTTTTGTTGATACTCCTACACGAGTAGGTTTCATTGTTAGTGCCGCTCCAAGAGAAGCATTCATATATATGTTTGTAGATAAAGGAATGTAAAAAAGTGCATTTATAGGTATATCATAGTTTATAAAACTAATATCATTTTGTACAGAGATGTTTGAATCAGGAACATCAACATTGAGATTAAAATTTCTTTGATAAAAATTAATACCAGTTTCTATGGCAATAAGTTTTGTTATTCCCGCTCGAACTGTTCCACCAAAAGAATAACCAGTTTTTTGATTAATTGATGATGAGTATTGAATAGAATCTGAGTTATTAGTAGAAAATATATAGTTTTTTTTACCAATATATTTTGCTGGTAAAATTGGTTTTATTTGAATTCCAAAGAAAGATTGAATATTTTTTTTCTCTATTTGAGAAATAGAAAAAAATGTGATAATAAGAAATGATATTATTAAAGTAATCTTCACAATCAATATAAATTTTAGATTTTAGCCAACCAAATAATTTTAAAGCATTTGATTTAATTTAATTTTTTCTTTGCTTTTGCAGTATCCGATTGTTGCTAAAGTTAATATTGATAATCCAAAGAATAGAACGAAATAACGTAATATTTTAAATGGTATTAAAGGTTTTTTATGTTTTGCTTCTATTAAAAAATTTATTTTTTCTGTTTTTTTATAATTTTTTTTATGAATAGCATATAGAATATAGATATTATCTTGTTTTTTACTTTCTCCTTTTTCAAACCAAATATTTTGATTGTTTAATTCTTGTTCAAAAGATGAAGCACGATTTTCATCAGAAAAACGATATACAATATAATTTGGGTTACTTGGGTGTTGAGTATAGTTAACTAAACCAAGATCTAAATTTTGGTCTACTGGATTATCCATTCTGTAGAATATTCAATTGGTTTACGGTGCCCTTTTGGCCATTCAATTTTGGGGTAACCAATATAGAAAAGACCTAAACACTTATCTTTTTTTTCTAAATCAAGAAATTTATTCATCTCCTCTGTATAAATTACTTTTGGTGTTGACCAAAAACTGCCTAATCCGTATGCAGTACATGTTAAATACATATTTTGAATGGCACATGCAACGGCCTCTATTTCTTCTATCTCAGGGATTTTTTCTTCAATTTGTCGTTTCATACATACAGCAATAACAACAGAAGCCATTTTTGGTCGATTTAACAACTTTGATATTGATGTTTCTTTTTGTTCTTTTTCAGGTGTTTTATTTATATAAGTTTTTGCTAAAAATTCACCTAGATTCATTCTAGCATTATCTGAAAATATTTTGAAACGCCAAGGTTGTGTATTACCATGAGTAGGAGCCCATCTCGCATTATTTAGAATCATTTCAATTTGTTCTTTATGAACTTTTCGATTATTGTATTGTTCAGGATATATTGTTCTTCGTTCTTTTATAAGCGCATTGATTTCTGATAAATTAAATTTCATGAAATATTTTTTTTAAAATTACTAAAAACTTTAACTGATTTTAAAACATAAATGAAATTAAAATATTATTTTTTTCTTTCAGTTGATTTGGAAAATCTTTGTATATAAAAGAATGTTTTTTCAATAGTTTCGTAATTACCATTCGGTTTAGGAGTTAATGCAGGGCTTGCTACAATATGCCCGGTACCATCAATTAGTGTATACTGAGGGAAATTTTTGATTTGGTAATCTTCCCAAATTGAATTAGATTCGGATATACCATAAATATTCCATGGTATTTTTTCTATTATCATTTTACTATCTTTTGACATTGAATAATCTTTTTTATAGATTGATATGAATTTAATGTAATTGTTATATTTCAAAAACAATTCATTTAAGATTAATAGTTCTTTTTTATATTCTTCACTTTCAGGATTAAAAAAGTGAATATAAATGTGTTTTCCTTGAGAGTTTACAATTTTGACTTCTGATGACTTTCCTTCTTCTTTAAATATTATCTCTTTAGCTTTACTTCCTGGTAATAATTTAGTAATTCGGTATTTGATGTTTTTAGCTATATTTTCATGTGCTTTAAATAATGATTTATTAGATAGACTATCTAGAATATTTTCAATATTTTTTTTGGGGAAATTATTTTTATTGTATTCTTCAGAAAGAATATTTATCATAACTAATTCTCTAATTCTTAAGTTAATTAATGTATAATCTCCACCAAGTGCTATCATGATTAATTTTGGGCTACTTTTCATAATCCCTTTATATAATTTATTATATACGCCCTCAGAAAAAATAGGTGTCATATTTTGATAGAAATCTGATATATATGACATATAAGCTTCATTCTTATACTCAATGGGTGAATGCTTAATGTAAAAATCATGTTTTTCATATCTATTTCTTTCAGATAATGTTTGAATATTATCTAAGCTAGCAATTGAGAATTTTACATGTGTTTTAAAATAATTACTATTATCATTCTTGTATGCTTTTTCAACATTTAACTTAAATTTTTCTAAATTTTCCGCAAACTTTTTAGGTTTAATATTCTTTATATAAAAGTTATTTCCAATGAAACGATCTATCCACCTTTGAAATCCTAATATCTTGTAATTTATATCAGAGCTGTCTAATTCTATAAAAGAAATTTCTATGTTATTTCCTGTTTTTCTGTATGGATCATATTTATCTTTTCGTGGTAAAAATATATTATACAATCCTCCTTTTTGAATAAAAAGAAATCCTCTATTATTTTTACATTCTATGATAATTTTTTGTGTTTCTTTGATGTCAAAGGTGATCGAAAATGTACTATCACTTTTTATCTGAGAAGAGGTTATTATATTTTCGTATTTACTTAAATAATCTGATATACTATATATTTTAATTGTTGACCCAATATATGACGGAGCAATCCCTTTTATAGTTACTGATTGAGAGAATGAAAAAAATATAAATAAGTTAATAGATATATAAGAGAAAAATTTGTTCATAATTAATAGTAAAATATTATCTTAAAAAATATCCAATTTCTAAACGAGAATATTTGCATTAGTTACAAATTTTTCAATTGAACCATTATGTTTATATATTTCTCGTATCAATGATGAGTTTATTGATCCATATTTTTCATCAGTAAGAAAAAACAATGTTTCTATACCAGAAATATTTTTATTCATTTGAGCTATTGTTTTTTCGAATTCAAAGTCGTTAGAATTTCGAAGTCCTCTTATAATATATGTAGCATCTATTTTTTTACAAAAGTTAACTGTCAATGTTTTAAACTCTGATACGTTTACATTAGATTGACCTTCAAATAATGAATTTATATGTTTAATTCTTTTTTGTATGTCAAATAGATATTCTTTAGAATTATTTACACCTAAACCAATAGTGATTTCATCAAAGATTTCTAAACTTTTTTTAACGATTTGTTCATGACCTTTTGTAAAAGGATCAAATGAACCAGGAAATAAGCCAATTTTTTTCATTTATAAATATCAAAGTTATTCAAAAAAGCTGAATTTAACATTTCCATAGATACGAGAGAACTTGAAATATTTTAGATTTTCTAATTCTATATTTTTCGAATGTTCAATAATTAGTACTCCATTTTTATTTAATATGTTTCGACTATATATCAATTTAATGATTGACTCATACTTTTCAAAAGAGTAGGGAGGGTCAGCAAAAATGAGGTCGAATTGTAATTCGGTATTTTCTAAGAATGTAATTAAATCACTTTTGTAAACTTTAATCTCATCCTCACAATTTAATTTTTTTATTACAGATTTTAAGTTTTTAATAACTTTTTGGTTATTATCAATTGCTACAACATTTCCTGTTTCTCGAGATAAAAATTCAATTGAAATACTTCCGGTGCCAACACACAAATCAAGAATTTTTAAATTTGAATTTGTGTAGTTATGTTCTAATATGTTAAACAATCCTTCCTTAGCAAAATCTGTAGTTGGTCTTGAAGGAAAACCTTTAGGGAATTTGTATTTCCTAGTTTTATATTTCCCTCTTATTATACGCACAAAATTTGTGATTTAGCGATGTAATAATTAGGCATGTCAACTTTTAATTTTTTCAGTTCCTTAATTTTATTTATGTCTTTTTTTAAGTTTTCCTTTATTTTATTTTCAGAATTACAAGAGCTATCAATTAAATTTAATGTTCCAGTTTTATTCATCATTTGTTTTTGTTGCAATGTAAACATAAGATGATAAATAATATCTTGATGATTTTGATATTCAAATGATGAATAAAATTCTAAATTATTATTTTTTATAATAATTAATTGAAAATATTTGTTGTGGATTATTAGGTTTACTTTTATATCTAAAATATTCTCAAATATATTTTGACGTATAATATGAGATCCTTCATGTTGTATTATTATTTTAGGAAATTTCATTATAAAAAAATGTTTTATCCAACTAGGTATTTCATATATGTTTACTAATTTTAGTTGGTATACACGATTATAATCTAAATCATATTTAATTGATTTTTTTCCAAAACATAAATTAAATATTTCGATTGGTTTTGTCTCAGAAAAAATGGAATTAGGAACTAATGTAGATCTTTTACTAGACCATGAAAGAGTTACTTCATCAAAATCTTGATTTAAGTAATCATTCAGCAAAAAATGTTTGTTTAATATTTCTGATTTTATTGATGAAGATTCGTCTTCAAATGAAATAGAAGATTCATTTAAAACAATGTCTTTTGCTAAAGATACAAAATGACTTTTACATTCAGATAATTGTATCGTGAGTTGATTTGATTTCATTATTTACTCAACTTCCCAAGAACCCTCTGTATCGTTAGTTGTTAATGATCCAAAATACATCTCTTCTCGATTTCCATTTTTACCTTTGACATTTGCAAATGGTATTTCACCAGATACTTTTATTGCAGGAAAATAATTGTCTCCTATTTTAATTGAATCCACAGTTTCAAGGTTCCATTCTTTTGTCATTGCAGTGAAAGGAATATATTTTAAAGAATCTGGATGGAATGAATGAAACCCTGCTTTAATTCTACTTTCTTTATAGCTTTTGCCTCCAAATTTGTAGTCCATTAAACTAACTTGGATCGTATCTCTTTTGAAATTATAAAAATCTGAGTTATAATTTGGACCTTCAATCCATTTTGATAGTCTGTAAGCTTCATTTTCCGTCATGTTATTGTCAATCGGAGGGTTTCCAGTATATAAATATTTATTTTCTTCAGAATTTATTCTTCTGTTAGGAACAACTCCTTGGCTTTCGACAAATGGAATGGTACCATTTTTAATAAAATCTTCAAAAGATTCCCAATCACTTAAATATTTTCCGGTTTTGGTATTATATTCTTTTTGTACATAACGTATATCTTGTAGATTTTGTTTAGCTAGTTCTTTGCAAGTTTTATAGTTTTTTTCATAAGTTAATGTATCATTAACACTTATATATGAGATTGAAATAGTAGTAATTCCAGCAATACCACAAAGAGTTCCAAATACATACAACATTTTAGACTTTAATTTTCCAGAACTAAATACAACACTTAATCCCCCTGATAGGAAGAGTAATATGGAAGCAATCATAAACATTCCATTTTGGTTGTTTGTTATACCTATAATAAATACGACTAGTCCAATTATTAAAAATAGTGCTGGAACAGAGTATTTTTTTAAAAGTGTTGAAATATTGTTAGTCATATTTTTTTATTTTATTATTATTTAAACAAAACTACAATTTTTTAGATTTTTCATGTCGTCTTAATTGTTTTATTTTGAAAATAAAATGAAACTTTAAAAGAACTATTAAATTTTGGTTGATTATTATTTAATTGAGAATTATCTTTGAAGATTTCGATGAAAATCTTAATAAGATGGGTGAAATAAATTTTAAAAAGTATGGTCGATTTGTTTTAGTACTTTTTATAATTGCAACTTCTTTTCTGGGTTATAAAATTAGTCAAGTTAGCTTTGATTATGATCTGGAAAAATTTTTCCCTAAAGAAGATCAAGAAACTGATTTTTTTCTTTCTTACAGAGAAAAATTTAGTTCAGATAATGATTTTATTCTTATTTCTGTTGAATCTAATAATGGAGTGTTTAATAAATCTTTTCTTAATAAAATAGATTCTTGTACAAAAGAAATTGAAAAAATAAGAAATATTTCATTTGTTAATTCTATAACAAACCAAGAAGAATTTTTTATTTCTTCATTTTTCACAGTATCAAAACCCTACATTGATTTTACAGATTTTTCTTCTAAAAGAGATTCAGTTAGAATATACAAAAATGAAGAATTAATAAATTCATTGGTTGCAAGAAATGGAAAATCTCTTTGCTTGTTCGTTAAACACAAAGATTATATAAATAAATATGAAAGTGATGAATTGATTGATAATTTAAATAATTCTCTTAAAAAATATTCATTTCATAATTTCCGAATGGCTGGAAGAATTATTGGACAAAAATATTATATCGATAAGATGACTTTTGACATGTCATTATTTATTGGTTTAAGTGCCTTTTTAATGATTTTATTTTTGTTTATAGCTTTCAAATCTTTATGGGGAATATTAATCCCTCAAGTTATTATTCTATCTTCTATTATATGGATTGTAGGTGGAATGGGGGTTTTTGATCAATCAATTAATATTGTTCTGACAGTTTTACCGTTAATTATGTTTATTGTAGCTATGTCTGATGTTATTCATTTAGTTTCTAGATATTTAGATGCTTTGCGTGTTGAAGAAAATATTTTTAAATCTATATTAATATCAGTAAAAGAAGTTGGTATGGCAACGTTTTTGACTTCTATAACTACTTCTATTGGTTTTTTTTCACTTTATTTTGTCAATATTCAACCAATTAAAACTTTTGGTATAGTAATGGGGATAGGTGTTTTAATTGCCTTCTTTTTAACGTTTCTTATTTTACCCATTTTATTCAATATATTTCCAGGGCCAAAATATATTATTGAAAAAAAAGAAAATCATTTTTGGACTAAATATTTATCTCTTTTTTTTATTAAAGTAATTAATAATAAAAGAATAGTTTCCATTGTTACAGGCATAGTTTTATTAATTAGTTTAATAGGTCTATCAAGAATAAATACAAATAATTTTTTAATGGATGATTTGAAAGATAATGAACCAATTAAGTTAGATTTTCAATTTTTTGATCAATATTATGGTGGTGTTCGTCCTTTTGAAATAGCTGTTAGTATTAAAGATACTTCTTATTCTTTGTGGAGTAATGAAGTTTTGAATAAAATGGATAGTATTGAAATGTATTTAACAAAATATTATGGTGTTAGTATAAAAAATTCTTTAGTTAAAACATTAAAAATAGCTAATAGATCTCATCATTCTGGGAATAGTGATTATTATTTATTGCCAAAATCTCAAAGAAAAATAAGAAAATATAGACGCTCTATTCGTCTTGTAGATGGTGGAGATTTTGTTAATTCAATTATAGATTCAACAGAGAATATTGCAAGGATAATGGGTACAATACCTGATTTAGGGAATAAAATTATTTCTGAAAAGAATCGGGAATTATTTGAATTTATCAATGCTAATAATTTAGATGATTTTTTAAATTTTAAATTGACAGGTTCGTCTCATCTAGTTGATAAAAATTTAAAATATTTATCTATAAGCTTAGTTAAAGGATTGGGTATATCTATTCTAATAGTTGCTTTAATAATAGGTTTTATTTATAGATCATATATGATTATGTTGATAAGTATAATTACAAATTTAATTCCACTAATATTTATTGCAGGTATTATGGGTTTTGTTGGTATAGATTTAAAAACTAGTACATCCATTATTTTTACTATTGCTTTTGGAATTGCAGTAGATGATACTATTCATTTTCTAGGTAAATTTAAGCATGAACTTCTCAAAGGAAAAGATAAGATATATGCACTAAAAAGAACTTATCTTACCACTGGTAAAGCCATGATTTTAACTACTTTGATATTATGTTCAGGATTTCTTTTATTAATTTTTTCGAGTTTCTTAGGTACTTTTTATTTGGGTCTATTACTTTGTGTAACTTTATTTGTTGCTTTAATTGCTGATTTGACTATTTTACCTATTTTATTACTTGTTTTATATAAACCCAAATTAATGCGTAAATAATATTTATTTTTAACTATTAAAATTTGAAAATTATTTATGACATCAAAAATTAAATCACCTACTTTTTTTATTTCAATATTACCTATTTTAATATTAATTTTTTTACTTGTTTTAAATGTAAATATTTATGGAGAAGATGCAACTTATGGATCTAATCAAATTGCATTAATTATTTCAACAGCTGTATCTGTTATTATAGGTCTAAGCATAGGTTTTAGTTGGAATGAAATCCAAAAAGGTATTGTTAATAGTATTAAGTCAAGTTTACCTGCGATTTTAATATTATTGTTAATAGGAGCGTTAGCTGGAACTTGGATGATATCTGGCATAGTTCCCACAATGATTTATTATGGTTTGAAAATTATTAATCCATCAGTTTTTTTAGTTGCGGCATGTGTTGTAAGTGCTATTGTTGCCTTAGCTACAGGGAGTTCATGGAGTACTATTGCTACAGTGGGTCTTGCATTAATTGGTGTTGGAGAAGCGTTAGGTTTTCATTTACCAATGGTAGCTGGTGCTATTATTTCAGGTGCTTATTTTGGTGATAAAATGAGTCCATTATCTGATACAACTAATTTAGCTCCAGCTATGGCACATACAGATTTATTTTCACATATTCGTTACATGACTCTCACTACTTTTCCTTCTATTATATTGACTTTAATTATATTTTTAATTTTAGGTTTTTCAATTGATACAAATACTAATTTCCCTCATGTTAATCAGATAATGAATACTATCGATAGCAAGTTTTATGTTTCTCCTTTATTGCTTTTTGCTCCATTAATTGTTGTTTTGTTAATTGTAAAAAAAGTAAGTGCCGTACCTGCTTTATTTATTGGTACATTGCTTGGTTCAATTGTAGCGATATTATTTCAACCAGATATTATTATTGATATCGCTGGAAAAACAAACTCTTATATCGTTGCATCATATAAGACTTCTATTAGTTCTATGTTTGGTGAGACATCAATACTTGAAGAAGGTAACTTAATGAAAAGTCTGCTCACTACAAGAGGGATGGAAGGAATGATGAATACAATTTGGTTGATTATTTGTGCGATGGCATTTGGCGGTGTTATGGAATCATGTGGATTATTACAAAAAATAACTAAATCTATTGTTTCTACTGCTAAATCTTCTGGCTCTTTAATTGCAACAACTGCAAGTACATGTGTATTTTTTAATGCCACTGCTTCAGATCAGTATTTAGCCATTGTAGTTCCAGGTAAAATGTTTGCTGATACATATAAAGAAAGAGATTTAGCACCTGAAAATTTAAGTCGAACATTAGAGGACTCTGGAACAGTTACTTCTGTTTTATTTCCCTGGAATACTTGTGGTGCGGCTCAGTCTTCAATTTTGAATGTGGCAACTGGTGAATATTGGATTTATTGTTTTTTTAATTTGATTAGTCCTTTCATAACAGTGATTTTTGGTTTTTTGAATATAAAAATAAAAAAGCTTAAATAATGCTTATTTATATACTCATTTTTACTCCCTTATAGATAGTTTGTTTTTATTATTTTTGTGTTTGTAACTAAGGAATTATGTTTGAAAATTTAACAGAAAAGTTTGAAAGAGCTTTTAAGGTCTTAAAAGGACAAGGTCAAATTTCGGAAATAAATGTAGCAGAGACTTTAAAAGAAGTTAGACGTGCTCTATTAGATGCTGATGTTGACTTTAAAACAGCTAAGAATTTTACTAAAACAGTCAAAGATAAGGCTATCGGTGAAAATGTTTTGACATCTATTTCTCCAGGACAATTGATGATAAAAATTTGTCATGAAGAGTTGGTCGAATTAATGGGAGGTAATGAAGTTGAAATTAATGTAAAAGGAAATCCAGGTATTGTTTTAATGTCTGGTCTTCAGGGTTCAGGTAAAACAACATTCTCAGGTAAATTAGCTAATTTCTTAAAAAATAAAAAAGGTAAGAATCCCTTACTTGTTGCTTGTGATGTATATAGACCAGCTGCTATCGACCAAATTCATGTACTAGGTGATCAATTAGATATTCCTGTATACTCAAATAAAGAAGAAAAAAATCCTGTTTCTATTGCGCTATCTGCTATTCAATTTGCAAAAAGTAATGGTCATAATGTTGTTATTATTGATACTGCTGGACGTTTAGCAGTAGACGAGAAGATGATGAATGAAATAGCTGAAATTAAAGATTCAATCAAACCAACTGAAACTTTATTTGTTGTTGATTCTATGACAGGTCAGGATGCTGTAAATACAGCAAGTGCTTTTAACGATAGAATAAATTTTGATGGTGTCATTTTAACAAAATTAGATGGTGATACTCGTGGTGGTGCTGCTTTATCAATAAAATCAATTGTCAATAAACCTATAAAATTTATTGGTACTGGTGAAAAGATGGATGCATTGGATATTTTTTATCCAAAAAGAATGGCAGATCGAATTTTAGGAAAAGGTGACATTGTATCTTTAGTAGAAAAAGCCCAGGAGCATTTTAATGAGGAAGAAGCAAGAAAATTACAAAAGAAAATTAAGAAAAATCAATTTGATTTTAATGATTTTTTAGGTCAACTTCAACAGGTCAAAAAAATGGGTAATGTAAAGGATCTTATGGGAATGATACCAGGAATGGGTAAAGCTTTAAAAGATACTGAAATTAAAGAAGATGCTCTCAAGCATATTGAAGCAATAATTTATTCTATGACTTCAAAAGAAAGAGCAAATCCTGAAATTATAAATGGATCTCGTAAAAATAGAATTGCTAAAGGTAGTGGAACTAATATTCAGGAAGTAAATAAACTTATGAAACAATTTGGTGATACCAAGAAAATGATGAAAATGATGAGTAATCCTTCGAATATGCGTCAAATGATGAAGCAAATGAAAGGAATGGGGGGAGGCATGCCAGGGATTTAAAGGGTCACTATAATTTATTTCCAGGTTTTTAACACTGTGTTTTGATTGTCTACCTCAACATATGTAAAGTAATTCATCCACTCTCCGAGATTTATATATTTAGAATTTTTATTTAAATTAATTTCTAATGGTAGGTGTCTATGTCCAAATATAAAATAATCAGTGTGATTTTTATCTAATTCAGATTTGCAGTATTTTACAAGCCATTCATTTTCTTCTCCAAGAAATTTCTCATTAGATTTCCCAGTCATTGATCGACTTTTTTGACTTAATTTATTTGCTAACCATATTCCAAAATTTGGATGAAGTCTAGCAAAACACCATTGACAAAACTTATTACTAAAAATTTTTTTTAATAATTTGTATCCTTTGTCTTTTGGCCCTAATCCATCACCATGTCCTATTAAGTATGATTTGCCAAAAAAAATACGTCTAATATTTTTTCTATATAATTGAATACCAAGTTCTTTTGGTAAGTAATCAAAAATCCACATGTCATGATTTCCAGTAAAAATATGTACCTTAATTCCTTTATCTGTTAGATTAGCAATTTTACCTTGAAGTCTAACAAAACCTTTAGGAATTACATGCTTATATTCAAACCAAAAGTCAAAAATATCTCCAACAAGGAATATTTCTTCTGCGCTTGATTCAATATAGTTCAACCAATCTATAATTTTTTTTTCACGAATGAGACTAGAATTATAATTAGGTGCGCCTAAGTGAAAATCCGAAGCAAAATAGATTTTTTTATTTTGATTAGACATTATTATTTATTGAATATGAGGTCTAGTTTATTTTTTAATTCTTCACCTCTTAAGTTTTTAGCAATAATTTTTCCTTCGCGATCAATTAAAACTGTAAATGGAATACCAGAAACACCATATTCTTTTCCTGCTTTTGATGCCCATCCCTTCAAGTCACTTACATGATTTGGCCAAGATAAATTATCCTTATCAATTGCTTGTAGCCATTTTGTTAAGTCTTTATCAAGTGAAACACTCATTACAGTAAATCCTTTTTCTTTATACTTGTTGTATAAATTAACAACTGTAGGGTTTTCTCTTCTACAAGGACCACACCAAGATGCCCAAAAATCTAATAAAACTATTTTACCTCGTAAATCAGATAACTTCATCATAGATTTACGGTCAGTTTTGAGTTCCTCAAAATCTGGGGCAATTTTACCTGGTGCTAATTTATCATTAGCAATTTGTTTCGATTTTTGTTGTTCATAATCTTTTAAGATCTTAATTACTGAAGGAGATTCAATAAAACTATTTTCTAACTGTTTTATAACAGATTCGTAAGTAGAAAAATCTTCTTGCGGGTTTACACAAAAATATGCTGCATAAAGAGCTGCAGAATTACGATTTCTAGCAATAAATGTTTTAGTTATAGCTTTAAATTTTGAATATTCTTGATCATACCATTTTTTTGTTACTTTAATTTTTGAAGTATCAGATTTGATAATCAATCTAGCAGAATCTACTTTATTCATAAATTCTCTTAGTTTTATCATATGTTTATACATATTATTTGATTCATCTGAGTTGACAATATTTACAAAGTTTTTCAAATTATTTCCATCTCCATATACTTCAATCTGTGAATTATTTCTAATGATTAAATCAATTTCTTTTTTTGAATTGGGATGATTTAGTTTTAATTTATAATAATCTGGTTGATCAATTTTTCCTTCGATTAAAAATGTTCCATCGTCATTTATTTTACTTCCAAGATAATATATTGATTTTCCTTGAAAATTAGTGATATATATAGAATCTGCACCAGAATTAAAAATATTTCCAGATACTTTAATGTTGATTTGATTAAATCCTAAAAAGGAAATTATCATAAGTGTAATAAATGTTAGTGTTCTCATATTATTTAATTAAAAATTTTGTTTAGTTTTTCTTCTAATTTTTGACCTCTTAATCCAGTAGCTAAAATCATTCCATTTTTATCAATTAAAACAGTGTATGGTATTGAACTAAAATTGTATAAAGATATTAGTGGTGTTTTCCACATTTTTAGATCACTTCCATGGTTAGCCCAAATTAAACCATCTTTTTCAATTGCGTTTTTCCAAGCTTCTAAATCTTTATCTAAAGATATTGAGAAAATAGTGAATCCTTTATTTTTATACTTGTTGTAAAGTTTAACTAAATTAGGATTCTCTTTTCTGCAGGGGCCACACCAAGACGCCCAAAAATCAATTAATACATAATTTCCTTTTAATTCAGAAAGCATTATAATTGAACCATCAGGTTTGTTTAATTTGATTTCTGGTGCATAACCTCTTTTTTTGTTATCATTATTTATTTTAAAATTATTGTAAGCAAGCTCTATTTCATTAATTTGTTTTTTAAATTCTGACACAATGGGTGAACCTTTGTATTTTAAAGCAAATGCATTGGATACTTTCTGTAAAACTTCTAGATTTTTAATATTCCAATTTTCAAATCCCATTGTTGGCATAGCAAAAGAGGATAAAATTATATTAAACGGATTTGAAGGATTATTATTCATATTGAAAAGAGCAAAATCATCTAATTCTTTTTTAATATTGATATATCGTTTTTGTAATTCGTGATTTTGCATTTGTTTACTCATTTTGATTAATTCTTCTTGATCTTTTTGAAAGTCATAAAATAAGTTCATGTATTTAGTCATAACTTGCGCCCATTCAGAACCAAATAATTTTGGGTTAATTGTATAGTCTTCATAATCACTTATAATTTCAATTTTATCGTTTGGTTCAAGAGTTAATGGGATTATTTTATCAGGGGATTTTCCCATTCTTAATTGGTAAATGCCAAAGCCAGGGATATTACCTTTCATAATAAATTTACCATCTTTATTAGCTTTAGATTTACTTATTTCAATTTTTCCATTTTGACTTAGAGCTTCTAAGTAAAACGTTGAATCGTTTGAACCTTTTATGTGGCCTGAAATTGAAAAATTATTTATTAAATTATCATCATTATGTTCAGTATGATTTTCTTTAGTATTATCGTTACATGATATTAAGAAAAAAAATAAGATTAATGCTGTAAAATATTTTATCATAATTTATCTAGAGTTTCACGAATTAGTTTATTTGCACTTTTAGGATTTGCTTTTCCCTTTGATATTTTCATTAATTGTCCCATAAAAAAACCTATTAATTGTTTTTCCCCATTTTTATATCTCTCAGCTTCAATATTGTTATTTCTTATGATGTCATTAATCATTGATGAAATTTCATTTTCATCTGAATCTTGAATAAGATTCATTTCTTCTGCAATATTTAAAGGGTCTTTATTTGGATTTTTTAGTAATGTAGGAAATATTTTTTGTGACGCAATGGTAGAAGATATTTTTCCATTATCAATTAGTGTTATTAAATAGGCTAGTTTCTTTGGATGAATAGGGAATTTAATAATTTCAACTCCATGATGATTTAAGTATGATTTAACATCACCCATCATCATATTTGCAGCTGATTTGTAATTTTTTGTATGTTTAATTATTTCTTCATAATAGAGTGCAATATCTTTAGAATCTGTAAGATTATATGCATCATATTCAGATAGTTGATATTCTTTGGTGTATTTTATAAATAAATCTCTAGGAAGCATTGGCATGTCTGCTTTGATTTTATTAATTTGAGATTCATTAATTAATAATGGTTGTAAATCTGGTTCAGGAAAATACCTATAATCATTAGCATCTTCCTTAGAGCGCATGGATATAGTTATATTTTTTAAGGCATCATAAGATCTAGTTTCTTGACTTATTATTTCACCATTTTCTATTTTTTTAATCTGTCTATTTATTTCATATTCAATGGCTTTTTGAACATTTCTAATTGAATTCATATTCTTCACTTCAACTTTACGTCCAAACTCTTTTGAATCTAAAAGCATTACAGATACATTAGCATCACATCTGAGAGAGCCTTCTTCCATATTACCATCACAAATATCTAAATAGCGAACAAGTTTCCTTATTTCAGTTAAATAGTTATATGCTTCTTTCGATGTTCTCAAGTCTGGTTCAGAAACAATCTCTATTAATGGAACACCAGCACGATTCAAGTCAACTAGTGTATCATAAATATCAATGTCATGTATACTTTTTCCAGCATCTTCCTCCATATGAATTCTTGTCAATTTAATAGGTTTTTCGTTTCCGTTATCATCTTTAATATATATTTCCCCATCAGTACATATAGGAGTTAAATCTTGTGTTATTTGATATCCTTTTGGTAGATCAGGATAAAAATAATTTTTTCGGGAAAAAATTTGTTGTTGTGTAATTTTAGCATTGCATGCTAATCCTAATTTAATTGCAAACTCAATTGTTTTATTGTTCATTTTAGGAAGACTGCCTGGATGGGCCATAGTTACAATACTTACATTATTGTTAGGTTTATCACCGAATTGATTTATATCTGAAGAGTATGCTTTACTTTTTGTTAACATTTGAGCATGAACTTCAAGACCTATTATTGCTTTATATTTATTTCTTATTTCTGGAGACATGAATATTAAATTCTTGAGATAAGTTCTTTCATTATAGCTGTCATTTTGGGTTCAGTTTTATTTGCAACAGCTATTACATCTTCTACGCTTGTTTCTTGTATTTTACCAGGTACTCCAAGGTCAGTTATTATCGACATTGCGAAGCAAGGTATGTTCATATGTCTTGCGACAATTATTTCAGGAACTGTCGACATGCCAACTGTGTCAGCACCAATTGTTCTAATATATTTATATTCCGCTGGTGTTTCTAGTGTTGGTCCAGTTAATCCAGCATAAACTCCAATACTAACAGGAATGTTTTTTTCTGATGCAATAATTTGAGCAAGCTTAATCATTTTGTCATCATATGTGTTCATCATATCTGGGAATCTAGGTCCTAATTCATCAATATTCTTTCCAATTAATGGGTGGGAAGGGAATAAGTTTATATGATCATTAATAATCATAAGTTCTCCAACTTTAAAATTTGGATTAACTCCTCCAGATGCATTACTAACAAATAAGCGTTTAATACCCAAAAGTTTCATTACTCTTACCGGAAAAGTGCATTCTTTCATTGAATAACCTTCATAGAAATGAAAACGTCCTTGCATAGCAACTACATTTTTACCTCCAAGTTTTCCAAAAATTAATTTTCCTGAGTGACTTTGAACAGTTGAAACAGGGAAATTAGGAATATCTTGGTAAGAAATCTCAGATATTATTTCTATTTCATTAACTAAGCCACCAAGACCAGTTCCTAGAATTATGCCGATACTTGGTTTTACATTAGTTTTTGATTCTATATATTTTGTTGATTCTCTAAATTTGGTTAACATAATTATTAATCATTACATTAAATTTTTCTCGTTCGTTTATTTCAATTTTTATAGGTTGATAATACCAATTAGCGTTAATTAATGAATCAAATTGCTTAATTCTCATATAGTCTTTTTCAGTTGTAACTATAATTTTATTATCTATAGCAAATGTATCAAATTTTTTATGAATTTTTTTTAAATCATTTTTTGTGAAAGTATGATGGTCTTTATATTTCATGTGAGTTACTGAATATTTTTGTTTTAAATGATTAAAAAGTGGAGTAGGGTTATAAATACCTGTGACTAATAGTATGTTTTTAATAGTTTTGTTTTTAGTCTTTATAAATGCTTTTAATTCAGTATACTTTATTCTTGAAAAGAAAATTTTATTTGGATTGAAATTAAATTCTTTTTTAATTTTTTCTTCTTCAAATTTTTCTATTTTCGGCGATTTACTGATAATAACAATATCAGCTCTTTTTATATTTTTCTTGCTTTCTCTTAAATTACCTACTGGTAAAATGAAATCTTTAGTAAAACGATTATTGTAATCTGTTATAATAATATTTAATCCTGCTTTAATTCTTCGATGTTGAAAAGCATCGTCAAGTATAATTATTTGATTTTCATCGAATTTTTCATACGTATATTCTACTCCTTTTTTTCTGTTTTCAGATACAATTACATTGATTTTTTCTCCAAATTTATTCTTGTACATTAATGGTTCATCTCCAACATTTTTGGCGGTATCAGATTTTTTTACTTCCTTGATACCTCTAGTAGATCTTCCATATCCTCGACTTAAAGTGCAGACTTTTATGTTTTGATTAATGAAATACTCAATGAGCAAATCAACATGAGGTGTTTTTCCAGTACCACCAATAGATAGGTTACCAATACAAATAGATTTTTTTTTAATCTCTGAAAATTTTTTTATGTTATTATTGAACAACCAATTTCGGAACGACACAATGATCCAAAATATTAAACTTAATGGAAATAATAGAAATCGAAATTTTTCCATTCAAAACGATTTATCTGCTATTTATTATTGTAATCTGAGAATTCTTGGTCATCAGCATAATAATATATTCTAACTGTAGCAGTATCATCTAAAAAATTGATTTTTCCAACATCAATCCTGTGAATATTTAATCCTGTTCTTGATTCAAGATCACTCTTCATCTCCTCGTATCGATCAGGTAAGATTAAATCTATACGTTCATATGTAATTGTTTTTCGAGTTAAGTGTTTAACTAACCAAATATATTCAAGTCCATATGTGATTGATACAATAGCAATATTTATTAAAGCCATTTCTGCTATACTAATTTGTCTAGATGCTAATGAATTAACGACACTGATTCCAATAATTAGAAATAGATAAGTCATTTCCTTAATTTCAATTGCATCTGTTCTATATCTAATTATACCAAAAATTGCAAATAATCCTAATCCCATCCCGGTATCAATGTCTAGCTTTTTTAAAGCAAAGCATAGAAAAAAAGTTATTAATCCTATTAGATAGTAAGTAAATAGATAATCTTTTCTTTTTGTTATAGGGTAGTATAGATATCTTATTATTATTGTCATAAAAATAAGATTAACAGAGAGTCTTAATAACAATGTATAAAAGTCGTTGCTAAAAAATTGTAGGTCAATTAATTCGCTTATAGATTTTAGCATTATGATATTAGGAAGCATTGGCTTGTAGTTTATTTAATTTTAAAAGTTTTTTCTTAAATCGATTGTATTTAACTTTATTTTTACCGTACATATCTATGATTCCTATACAGTATTTACTAATTTTTAAAGGACGAATGTAGTTATCTTTCATGAGTTTATAAAATGGAGATTTTCTGTTTGTTTTGTTTTGTTTTAATTCAGCAATAACAATATTGTCTATTTCCTCTGTTCTATTTTTCCATTTATAACTTAATTCAATATCTATAGTTAGCCTTTCATTAAATTTTTTATTGACTAAAGTGATTCTGTTGAAGTTATTCATTAATGATGGTTCGGGTTTAGAAAAATTAGGATTGATATTTTTAATAAAATTAAAATGTTCATCAGGAAGATCAAATTTTATTTCATCTACAGGGATTCTGCTTTTAATCGTACGTCCCTTTTTCTTGTGCTTAACTTCAAGAAAAGTCAGCTTAGAATCTTTATATGTTCTGTAACGAATTTTATATCGATTATTTTTTTTTCTATGATGATCATTGTAATGATTTAGATTACAATCGTAATATAAACTTTCATACCGGGAAATTAAGGTGTTTTTAACTTTTAATATGAAGTAATCTTTAGTTAGTAAGGAAAGAATATCTAAAAGCTTATTATAGGTCAAAACAAATTTAGTGTCAACACGATTCAAAAATTTAACCTTATCCATATTGCTTAAGCTGATTGGATTAAATAATTTAATAGAAGAGACGATTTGTTTTTTTGACATTGTAACCAAATTTAACAGAATGTTTCAATAAAAATAATATAACTGTTTATTTATTTATATTTTTTCAATAGGATAATGTTATTGTGGGTAATTATATTAATCCTAAACATATTTTCATTCGTATTATTCTTTTTACAGATTTATTAACTTTGGTTTTGAATCTTTTGTTCTTTATATATTCTGCTTTTATTCGATAATGAGCCTTTCGTGTATCTCTAGGCATAAGTATAATATCACATCCGGCATAAATAGATTTCACTATAGCATTTGGGTAATTTATAACACCTCCCATATTCATAGCATCAGTTACTATTAGTCCTTTAAAACCTAGGCTGTCTCTTAATAGATTCTGTACAATGACACTAGATGTCGTTGCTGGAGCACCATTAGTATTGAATTCTTTATTGTTTTTAACTGCTATATGAGCAACCATGATTGATAAAACTCCTTGATTAATTAGTGGGGGATAATTTTTTAATTCTCTTAATTCTCCATTTATAATTTGTAGAGATTTATGTGTATCACCTGATACTAATCCATGACCTGGGAAATGCTTTGCTGTTGCTATTATATTTTGAGACTGTGTTTGTTTGATAAATGCATTACTAAAAGGAATTATATTTTCAGGATTAGAACCAAATCCGCGATATCCAACAGTTTTATTTTTAGCTACATCTACTACTGGCGCAAAGTTATAGTTAATTCCAATATCATTTAAATCGCTAGAAATAATGTTGGCTACTTCTTTTACTTGTGATAAGTTTGATATTGTATTTGCTTTTGAAACTGGAGTTGATCCAATTATTTTTCTATTAACTAAACTTGGTTCAGCATCAGCTGAATATAATAATGGTAACTTATTTTTTTCTTTATTTATTTTGTTGTATTCCTTTATCCATTTAGAGAATTCATTTTTTGTTCCATTTAATAATAAGACACCTCCAATTATTTGATCGTTTAATAATGCTTTTATTGTGTCAATTTTTAGACCTAATCTACCACATGCCGGCATAATTAATTGTCCAATTAAAGAGTTTAGATTTAATGACTCAAAAATTTCTTCTACTTTTTCATCTAAAGAATTATCATCTGCTAAATAAGATTTTAGATTATAGTGAGATTTTTTTTGAGGTAAAATGGAAAAAGAGAAGAATGTAGTAAATATTCCTAATATTAAAAATTTCATATTTTTTTCATCAAAAATAATTTCATTTAATTTTCTTTTATATATTTTCTTCTTCTTTTGTTAACAATATATATGTCAATAACGATAAGTTTTATTATCAAAATATATTATTATGATAATGCTTAACTTAGCTTTATAATTAATAAGTAATTTTTTTAATTTGAAAAAGAAAATCCTTACTGTTGTAGGTGCTAGACCTCAGATTATAAAATCTTCTGCTATAAGTAGGGCCATTTCCAAATACCATAGTAAAGATATTGAAGAGTTAATAATTCATACTGGTCAACATTATGATGAAAATATGTCTAAAGTTTTTTTTGATGAGATGATGATACCCTTACCTAGTTTTAATTTAAATGTAGGTAGCAGTTCTCATGCAATTCAAACTGCAGCTATGCTAAAAGGTTTAGAGGAAATTTTTATAAAAGAAAAACCAACAGCCGTTTTAGTTTATGGCGATACTAATTCTACACTTGCTGCATCTTTATCTGCTGTAAAGATTCATATTCCAGTAATTCATGTTGAAGCAGGTCTTAGAAGTTTTAACAAATATATGCCTGAAGAAATTAACAGAATTTCTTGTGATCATATGTCTTCAATGTTATTTACACCTACTCAAAAGGGATATGATAACTTAATTGCTGAAGGCTTCAAATCTGGACAAACAGGACAAGCATCAATTAATAATCCTCATGTTTATTATTGTGGAGATATAATGTTTGATAATAGTATTTATTTTTCTGAAATTTCAGAAAATAATTCTTCTATTGTTTCAGATTTAAATCTTGAGATTAACAATTTCATCTTATGTACCATACATCGTGATTTAAATACAGATGTTAAATGTAAAATGGAGTCTATTTTTAAAGCTCTTATAGAAATTATAGATATTACGGGGTTGAAAATAGTTTTGCCTCTACACCCAAGAACTAGAGATAGAATGGAGTATCAGTTAAGTGAAAATCTTAATAATAAGATTACTCAAAGTAAAAATATTTTTTTGATAGAACCTGTAGGATTTTTAGATATGATTGCTCTTGAAAAAAATGCAAAAATTATTATTACGGATAGTGGTGGGGTTCAAAAGGAGTCGTTTTTTTTTAAAAAACCATGTGTGATTCTTAGACCTGAAACTGAATGGGTTGAGATTGTAAATAATGGTAATGCTTTTTTAACTGATTCTGATTATGATACGATAATTAAATCATTTAATTTATTATTGAGCCAAAGTGATTATACATATCCTGATTTTTATGGTGATGGTAAGGCCTCTGAGTTTATTTGTAATAAGATACTTACTTATTTATGATTTTGATATTTGTCTCAGAAATTACACCTAGAATTAAGTATACATTTGATTTTATTTTTAAAGTTCGAGGTGTTAAGTTCGAATTAACCAAAAATTCAGAAAAATTCATTAATTATATTGGTAATAAGTTAAATTATTCTTCACTGAAGCTTAACTCTCCTCAAATTTATCCTTCTAATATTTGTTTTTCTTCCAATATATCAAATATCAATGTTAAATGGTGTCAAGAAAATACTTGGGAATGTCTATCGTTTAATGGTAAATGTGACCCAGTAGCTTCAATATTTTATATTTTATCCAGATACGAGGAATATATATGTGATGAACATGATATATATGGACGGTTTCCATATAGTAAAAGTATTCTTTCAGTTAAAGACCAAGTAGAAAAAGCTCATTGTGATAGATGGGCTGTTCAAATCAACTATTTTGTAGATAATAGTTATAAGAAAGAAAAGAATAAGGTTAGTGTAATTCCTACATTTGACATTGATAATACATTTGCATATAAATTAAAAACAGGAAAACGAATGTATTTATCTCTTTTCCGAGATGTTTTATTCTTCAAAATAAAAAGATTAAAAGAAAGGTTTTTAACATATAAAGGAAATAAAGATCCCTACGACACTTATAGTGAGATATTAAAAATTGCTAATTCTTTTCCTAAGACACTAATTTTTTGGTTAGTGGGTGATTATGATAAGATGGATAGAAATATTTCGATTGAAAATATTGAACACAAAAAGTTAATAAAGAATATTAGTCAGTCATCTGAAGTTAATCTTCATCCAAGTTATGCTTCGGATGGGAATGTTGAAATTATAAAAAAAGAGAAAGATAAATTAGAATCAATAATTTTGAAAAAAGTAATAAAATCAAGACAACATTTCTTAAAGTTTAAGTTACCACTAAATTACAAATCTTTAATTGAATCAGGTTTTTCAGATGATTATTCAATGGGATTTGCAGAGCATATTGGATTTAGATCTGGGACATCAAGACCTCATTTTTGGTTCGATTTATCTCAAAATAGTGAGACTAAATTAATTGTACATCCTTTTTTATACATGGATGGTACTTTGAATGAATACATGCTTTTATCTCCAGATGAGAGTAAGAGGAAGATATATGGTTTATATAATGAAGTTGTAGAGTATGGAGGGGAATTTATATTTATTTGGCATAATGAAACAATAGGCAATTATGGTAAATGGAAAGGTTGGTATTCTGTACTTGATTATACTTTGAATTTAGGTTATGAATAGTTCAATTTATATTAATGATTAAAATATGAAAATTACAATTTTAGGTTCTGGTACATCTCAGGGTGTTCCTGTTATTGGTTGTGATTGTAGAGTATGTTCATCTAACGATTATAAAGATAATCGTTTACGTTGTTCAATATTAATTTCTCATAATGGTAATAATTATGTGATTGATACAGGTCCTGATTTTAGACAGCAAATGTTACGTGCAAAAGTCAAAAAATTATCAGGGGTGCTTTTTACACATGAACATAAAGATCATTTTTCTGGTTTAGATGATATTAGAGCGTTTAATTTTATACAAAAAAAAGATATAGATGTATATTGTACTTTACGTGTTGAAGAAGCTTTAAGAAGAGAATATGAATACATTTTTTCTAAAAATAGATATCCTGGTATTCCAGCAATTAATGTAAATATAATTTCAAAAGAGTCAAGGATATATTTGGAAGGTGGATTAAATATAATTCCTATAGAGGTTATGCATTATCGTTTACCTGTATTAGGTTTTCGCATAGGAGATTTTACATACATAACAGACGCTAAAACTGTATCTGAACAAGAAAGGTTGAAGGTTAGAGGTACTAAAATTTTGATTATTAATGCGCTTCATTTGAATAATCATATTTCTCATTTTAATTTACGAGAGGCTCTATCTTTTATTGAAGATGTAAACCCAGAAATAGCTTATATTACTCATATCTCTCATTTATTTGGAACTCATAGTGAAATTAGTGAGATGCTTCCTCAGAATGTTTTTGTTGTTTATGATGGTTTGTCATTTGAAGTTGATTTTTAATTTTTTATTATAAATTTGAATTATATATAAACTAGATAATTATGTCAAATAACATACTTAAAGGAAAAAGAGGAATTATATTTGGTGCTTTAAATGA
>Ga0160423_10000039_pt1 | contig 82583 bp, 59 predicted proteins | sample CRUFie14St8metaG_FD_108191 | JGI IMG/M metagenome (GOLD analysis project Ga0160423, IMG submission 108191) | Marine microbial communities from the Costa Rica Dome - CRUD Field 142mm St8 metaG | ecosystem: Environmental > Aquatic > Marine > Oceanic > Photic zone | place: Costa Rica: the Eastern...
ATTGTTGCGGAGAGACAGGGATTCGAACCCTGGAGGGGTTGCCCCCAACACGCTTTCCAGGCGTGCGCCTTAAGCCGCTCGGCCACCTCTCCATTCCCCGTTGGGAATGTGAACCTTCATGCGTCAGTCCAAAAGCCATGCCATGAACCGCCCGCACTTGGGCGCCGCAAATTACCCAAGAATCCACGACTCCCGCAAAAGAAATGTGCCGATGTCGCAGAGAGAGGCAAAAAAGAAGGTCCCTTTCCGACTCAAGGGCCTCACGCCCCCTCCAAACCGGCCGCTCCTGCAGGGCCGTGACCCTGCGTTGGCACAGACCGATGCGGAGTGAGTTCTCCCCGGAGATTGGAGGTCATCAACTCTCGGATGCGCTCGGGATCGTCGGTTTGGGCCAAGACGTGCATGAGCTTGGTCAACGCAGCCTCCGTGGTCATGTCTCGGCCGGGGATGACCCCGCACCCTGCGAGCATGTGGCTTGTGGCGTACAACTCCGGATGCACCCCTCCGTGGCCGCATTGCGTCACATTCACCATCGTCACGCCCCGGTCGCGTGCCTCCCTCAGCAAGTCGCGCAGGACTTGGGAAGTGGGGGCGTTGCCGCTGCCAAACGTCGCGAGCACCACACCCCTCAAATCTTCCCATTCCAGCGTCCGACGCAAGCCCTCCATGGGCATGCCCGGAAACAGGGGGACCCATGCCACTTCGGTGCGCATGCCCGAGTGCATGCGGGGCTTTGCAATCAAAGGATCCGGACGCCAAAGCGACGACCGGTGGAATTGAAACTCCACCCCTGCCTCCACCAGCGGCGGGTGGTTGGGGCTGATGAGCGCCTGCAAACTTTGGGCACTTTCCTTGTGAGTTCGGTTTCCGCGAAACAGGTGGTTGCCAAAGTAGACGGCCACTTCCTGGACGGTCGGCTCGCCATCGGTCATGTCCGCAGCGAGAATCAATGCACTGAGCAGGTTTTCCCGCCCATCCGTGCGCGGGATGCCAATCGGCAATTGGGACCCGGTCAAGATGACGGGCTTCCGCAACCCCTCGAGCATGAAGCTCAGAGCCGAGGCAGTGTATGCCATGGTGTCCGTGCCGTGAAGCACCACAAAGCCGTCAAAGCGGTCCATGCATTCCATGACCGTCGACGCGATGCTTCGCCAATGCCTTGGCGCCACGTCGCTGCTGTCGATGGGCGTGTCAAACGACACCGCTTCCACGCGAATGCCCGCGTGGTCCAATTCAGGAACGTGCTTGGACACTTGGCTGAAGTCGAGGGGCACCAGAGCCCCACTGACTTTGTCCCTCACCATGCCCACCGTGCCGCCAGTGTAGATGACGAGGATGGACTTCATGTCGTGCGGCTGTGTCATGTCTTGGGGACGGCCAATTGAAACAACCTCACCGCATTTTCGGTCGTCACGCGCGCCACCTCTTCCACTGTCACGCCGGTCAGTTCCGCAACACGCTGCGCCACGAGGGCGGTGTAGCTCGATTCGTTTCGCTTGCCCCGGTGAGGCACAGGCGAGAGATAGGGACTGTCGGTCTCCAACACGATGCGCTCCAGAGGCACGTGCGGAAGCACCTTGTCCAGTCCGCCATTCTTGTAGGTGGACACCCCGCCGATGCCCAGCATCCAGCCGGGATACGAGAGGGCGTGGTTGGCCTCGTCGAGCCCGCCTGTGAAACAATGCACCACACCAGTCAATCGGTCGTCCATCTCGGCGTCGAGCACTTCAAACAGCTCGTCAAACGCCTTCCGCACGTGGATGACGACGGGAAGGCGACGCTGTTTGGCCCAATCCAATTGAATCCGAAGCGCCTCGCGCTGGATGTCCAACGTGGAGGTGTCCCAGTGCAAGTCCAAGCCGATTTCACCCACCGCCACCCAAGGCGAACCCGACATGGGGGCATTCAACGCCGCCTCGATGGTCTGGAGCTCGGCCTCCCACCCCTCTTGCACATGGCAAGGGTGCAGGCCCATCATACCCCGGCAGCGATTGGGCCATCGGATCATCATGTCCTGAACGCGCGGGATGCTTTCCACGTCGATGTTGGGCAGCAACAGCAAATCCACCCCTGCTTCGGCACATCGCGCCATGGCTTCATCGCGGTCGCCGTCAAACGCGGGCTGGTACAAATGGGTGTGGGTGTCGACCAAAAACATGACGCTGCGAAGATAGGTGGAGGGCTACCTTTGAAACGTGGCCACTCATCTCAACCCCGCCCCGCGTGCGCCGCGGATTCTCATTGCCCGATTCAGTGCCCTCGGCGACATCGTGATGATGCAGCCCGTGGTGACTGCGTTGCGGGCGACGTACGGCGAGGAGGCCGTGGTGGACCTCGTGTGCATGGCCCGGTGCCGGCAAGCCGCTGAATTGCTTTCCGGAATCGATGTGGTGCACACCGTGGAACGAGGAACTGGGGAAGTGCTCGACGCGCTTCGCGAACGGGAATTCGACTACCTGCTGGACCTGCACGGCACGGTGCGGTCCCGGTCGTTGGCCCGCAGTTTGGACGTCCTCCCCTTTTCCGTCGACAAACAGGTATGGAACCGCTGGTGCTTGATTCGGGGATGGAGGAGCGTCCCCGTGTCGTCTTTTGTCGACCGTTGCTTGGAGGTGCTTCGCCCCTTTGGAATCACCCCGCCTCGGCCCGAATCGTGGGGACCTGAAGCTTGGGGCGCACTGCGGCACAGTGAGGCCATGGAAGACATGCCGCCTGCAGACCTTGTGATCGGCTTGGGATCTTCTCATCCCGGCAAACACCTTTCCAACGCCGTGGTCGAAGCCGCATTGCATGCCTCGCAACATGTCTGTGTGGTCCTGGTGGGCGGAGAAGCCGAGCGCGCCCGGGCGGAACAACTCGCGGCCCAGCATCCGCACGCCCGAGCGGTGGCGGGAGATTGGGATTTGGCCAAAACCACCCACGCCATTTCCCACGCGCGCGCTGTGGTGACCGGCGACACCGTGACCATGCACTTGGCGGCGGCAACAGGCCGCCCAACCGCGGCCGTGTGGGGATGCACCCAGCCTTCCCTCGGCCTTGCCGGATGGCGCCCACACCCTGACAGCATCGACGTGATTCCCGATGTCGCAGCACCGCACAAGCCTTGTTCCAAGCACGGCGCCATCTGCAGACACACCCGTTCGGAAGACCCTTTTCACCCCGACCGGTGCAGCCAGCAGGTCGACCCGGCCAAAATCACGTCATGGCTCGAGCGCATGCTCGCGTGACGAAGGTGCGTCAGTCGAAAAGCGCTTTCAACTCGGTCGCGTCCTCCGGCTTCAACTTCCCGGCCAAAATCAACCGCAGCTGACGTCGACGCAAGGCGCCATCAAAGCGGGCGCGCTCTGCGTCGGTTTGGGGTTCAATGGCGGGAACCGCGATCGGCCCGCCCAATTGGTCCACGGCCACAAACGTGTAGTACGCTTCGTTGCAGCGACTGCGCTCGCCCGTGGTCGCATTTTCGACGAACACCTCGAGGTACACTTCCATCGACGAATTGAACGCGCGGGTGACCTGAGACTCGATGATCACGACGTCGCCAAGCTTGATCGGCCGGTCAAACGACACGTTGTTCACAGCAGCCGTCACCACCACACGCCGGCAATGGCGGTTGGCGCTCACGGCCGCCGCAATGTCCATCCAGTGCAGCAAATTTCCACCCATCAAATTGCCGAGCGTGTTTGTGTCGTTGGGCAACACGATGCGTACCGTGGAACTGAACGTGTCTTGGGGATGGCGAACTTGAGTCATGTGGGCGATGTTTGTCCTGCAGATGCTTCATGCATCGCAACGCACTGCAAATGTCGTACACCCTCCTCAAGGCCCTGCACATCATCTTCGTCGTGACTTGGTTCGCGGGCCTCTTCTACATGTTCCGGTTGTTTGTCTACCACCGCGAGGCGCAAGACCGAACACCCGGCCCCGTCCGCGACGCCCTCATCGCCCAGTTCCGCATCATGGAACGTCGGCTCTGGTTTGCCATCACGTGGCCATCCTCGATCCTCGCCATCACCTTCGGTGTCGGCATGATTTACCACATCCCAGGCTACCTCGCGCAGCCCTGGCTTCACGTCAAGCTGGGATTTGTGGCGCTGCTCCTCATGTACCAAGCGACAGGACACCGCATTTGGGCCACTTTGCGCCACGAAGACGCCCCATGGTCGTCCACCACGTACCGACTCCTCAATGAAGTGCCCACCGTCATCCTCATTGCCGCGGTCTTCCTCGTGGTGTACAAGGACACCCTGTCGTGGCTGGGCGGCGTCGCCGGCATTCTTGGCGTGGCCATCGCCCTGACGTTCGCCGTCCGCCTGTACAAGAAGGTTCGGGAGCGCAAAAACTGATCCGAGTCGCGTAAAAAAAACGAGGGCACCCTTCCCAGGGTGCCCTCCTCCTTTTCAATCAGATCCACGGGGCGAGCCCCGCTTCTCCACAGTGGTTTCCATCAGTGAACAACCAAGAGCTTCTTGACTGTTGCAAAATTCTTTGCCGTGATTTGAAGGTGGTACATGCCTCCTTCCAATCCGGACACGTCGATGACGACATTTTGGGGAAGACCCGCCCAAATCGTGCCCTCATGAATGAACATCACTTCTTGACCTGACGCATCCATCAACCTCACCGTCACCTTGGTGGTGACCTCTTCCGAAAGGAGCTGAAGGTTCGTCAAGGCATTCGACGGGTTCGGTTGAAGGTTCAGCACCTGGATGAGGTCCTTTGGAGAGACCAAAGGAGTGTCCTCACCTTCCGAGATGCCACCTACCTCCTCTGCGTCACAGTCCATGCCCGTGGCATGGACTTCGTAGGCAAACGTTGACGCGTTGCCCGCACAATCCGTCACCGTGTAAGCGCGCTCCAGAGTCCAAGGTTGGCAGCAATCGAGGTCTCCAAAGAGGTCGCCGGAGGCGTTGATGGGCTGGCCATCGACCACCCCTGAGAGGTAGAACCAACCGCTGAAGCCGTAGTTGGCGTTCTTGTTGTTGGCGCCCTCACCCATTTGGAATCCAAAGTAGCCGCTGGCAGGTTGATGCATCATCGCAAAGCTGTCGCCCTCGTAGAGACCCCAACCCGTGGCTTCTCCAGAGGTCATCATGGCGTATTCCCAGGTGGTGTGGTCGCCCAAACCGCAATCGGACTTGTAGCTGTGCGCACCTGGCTGAGCCATCCACTCATCCCAACTCATGGGGGCGGTGAATTCGGCAACGATCGTGTATCCACCCTCGGGGTTGTAGGCAGAGGCCACTTCCATCGTGTACGTCATGGTGCCGTCCACATGGTGGGCCACCGTGCCATTGAGGGTGTTGTAGAATTCCCCGCGTGGGAAGTTGAACAGGTGCACGCCACGAGGATCGTACCCGTCACACGTTTCTCCAGACGACATGGCCATGGGCTGCGAAATCACACACCAGCGATCCACATCTTCCGTCGGTGCAAATTCGCCGTTGTACGTCTCCACAAGCTCGGCGGTGGCCTCCTGTCCACAATTGTCTTGGACGAGGATGTCGCAAGCGGCAGGAACCGTCACCGCTCCGTTGAGCGCTTCACAGCATACTTCGATGATTTCATTGTTCATCAAACCGCAGGTGCTCAACAATTGTGGCGCGGTGGTGTCGACAATGGAAATGGTCTGGCTTGCTTCCGACGCGTTGCCGCATTCATCTGTGGCCGTCCACGTCCGAACAATGTCGTACACGTTGTCGCAATCGCTGAACACCGTGTCGATGGCCAAATCCATGGTGAACTCAGAGCAGTTGTCCATGGCCTCTGCACTTTCGTAGGTCACCTCATCGGTGCATTCCAAACTGTAGGACGCAGGAATCGATGTGAATTCAGGAGCAGCGACGTCCTGCACAGTCACAATTTGGGTGTGCATTGAAGCATTGCCGCAATCGTCGGCCACCGTCCAGGTGCGCGTCAAGGTGTAGTTCGCGTCGCAATCGCCGTCTTCACGGGATTCAGCAAACAACACCGACACGTCTTGGCAGTTGTCCATCGCGGTCAACACCACGGGCGTTTGGACTGAATCGCAGTCCACCACGGCATCCAAAGGCAAAGCCTCGTTGAACTCAGGCGCCGTGGTGTCTTGAACATTCACAATTTGCGTGTGAGACGTCGCATTGCCACAATCGTCCGACACACTCCACGTGCGCGTCAAGGTGTAGTTCGCATCGCAATTGCCATCTTCGCGGGATTCGCTGAACGACACAGACACGATTTGACAGTTGTCCGATGCAGTCAACACCTCTGGTGCGGGAACGGCATCGCATTCTACGGTCGCGTCCAACGGCAACGCCTCGTTGAATTCAGGCGCCGTGGTGTCGACAACCGTGATGGTTTGGCTTGCCGTCGTGAAGTTGCCGCACTCATCTGTGGCGGTAAACGTTCGAACCAAGGTGTAAGCCTGCGCACACGCCCCGGGGCTGGTGGCTTCATTCAAGGTGATGTCCACCTCACCACAGTTGTCGGTGGCCGTGGCGTCTGCCAATTCGAGTTCATCACTGCATTCAGCCGTGTAGTCCTCCGGGATTGAAAGTTCAGGTGCCGTCGTGTCCTGCACCGTGATTGTTTGCGTTGCAGAAGCACTGTTTCCACAATCGTCCGATGCGGTGAAGGTCCGGGTGATGGTGTATTCACCGGCACACGCTCCCGGCGTGGTGACCACCCCCACTTCCATGGATACTGGACCACAGTTGTCAGTGGCCGTGGCCTCCTCCATGGGCATGTCATCACTGCATTCCACGGTGTAGTCGACAGGCACAAAGGTGAATTCTGGCGCCGTCGTGTCTTGCACAGTGATGGTTTGCGTGGCAGAGGTCATGTTGCCGCACTCATCCGTGGCCGTGAAGGCACGCGAGATGGTGTAGTTGCCAGCACAGTCGCCTGCGATGATTTCCTGCACCTCAGCGATTTCCACCATGCCGCAGTTGTCTGTGGCTGAAGCATCCTGGTAAATGATGTCGTCGCTGCACTCCACAGTGTAATCAGCCGGAATCGTCAAGATTGGCGCGGTCGTGTCTTGCACAGTGATGGTTTGCGTTGCCGTCGCGCTGTTGCCACACTCATCTGTCGCCGTGAATGTGCGGGTGATGGTGTAGTTGCCTGCACAGTCTCCCTCCATCACATTCTCCTCCTCTTGGAGATCGACCGCCCCACAGTTGTCAACCGCAGAAGCCTCTGCGAACACAAGCTCATCGCTGCACTCCGCAGTGTAATCTGCCGGGATTGTCAGGGCTGGCGCCATGGTGTCCTGCACCGTCACCAGTTGCACATGCACGCTGCTGTTTCCACATGCATCGGTCACCGTCCAACGACGGTCAAGCACGTAGCTCTGAGGGCAGTCTCCGTCGTAACGGATTTCAACGCCTTCAGAAATGTCCAAATCCCCCGCGCAGTTGTCCGTCGCAAAAATCGACTCCGGACCCTCCATGGCCGGAACATTGTCGCACTCCACGATCATATCCGCAGGGCCGTCCAAAATGGTCGGCGCCGTCACATCCTCACGCTCCACCGTCACCATTTGAGACAGAATACGTCCGCACTCGTCGATCGCCTCAAAAATGAACTCCGCGTATTCGTCGCACTGCGCATCATTCTCTGTGCATGCCAAGTCCACCACAATGTCTCCGCTCAATCCAGACACTTCCTCCCCATTCAATTCACCATCCCAGCGGAACCAACCTCCAAAGCCTTGATTGCAGTTGTGGTTGTTGGCACCGAGGCCCAACTGAAAGCGCTTGGAATAGGACACGGGCATATGGTCCAAAAACAACGTGCCCTCGTAGTCTCCTGCACCGGTCAATCGGCTCAGCACCTGCATGTCGAACACGGAAATGGACGACGTGTCCACGTCGCACGTTTGGAACCCACCTTGCGACGGATCGTCGGCAATCAACAACGCATGGTTGGGGTTTTCCGCCAACCAATCCGCGGCATTTTCCTCGTTGACAAAGCGCGCGTCCACGTGAAAGATCTGGTTGGGATTCAACACACAATGCACCGTACCCGTCAATCGCGCGCTGCGGCTGTCTGCAGCATACTCAAAAGACAAAGGGTTGGAAGGATCCTCCACGAAGTAATCGGAATCGGCCATTCCCATCGCACTCAAGCCGTAAAGGCGAATCGCCCCATCGTTCGCGTCGTACTCCCCCTCTTCCAGGGAAGCGTCCCGCTTGGCGGTCGTGGCTTCACAAATTCGAATGTCTACGGCTTCGCTGCCTGAAGCAAGCGGGAAGCAAACAGAAAGCGGCACCTCTTGACTCGTGCAAGCATTGACTGCCGCCAGGCCTTGAGCCTCTGCATATGCCAAATATTCATCGCAAGTGGTCGGCACGTCTTCAATGCACTCCACAGAGGAATCTGACAAGGTTTGGGTCCAAACCAATGGACAATCGTCGGAGCAAGGATCTTCGATGCCAGATGAGGCCGCCACAGGCGACGGCATGGCAACGGCCCACAGAGCCGCACCCAAGGCGAGGGATAACAGTTGTTTCATCAAATGATTGATTAAGATTTCATTCAAGGTCCGCTCGCGTTCGAGCAGGACTACAAAACAACATAATATTTCGTGTTATGTCCAAATAATTACACGTCATATACATTATTATACAAACTAAGCCGTCTTCGCATCCCAACATCCCAAGAGTTCAAACAAAAAGAAAGCCGCCCCGAAGGGCGGCTTTCCGCAGTCAGTGTTGTGATGTGACTTAGTTCGTCACCAACAACTTCTTCGTAGTCACGTATTGCTTGAACTGGACACGGACCTGGTACATGCCAGACTCCAAGTTGTTGACTGGAATCTCCACGTTCGTGGGCCATGAGTTCACCAAGTTGCCGTTGAAGACGGTCATGACTTCTGCACCACTCATGGTGGTCACAGTGACGCGAACCTTGATCATGTCCTCGTCGGTGCTCAACACCAACGTAGACATGTCAGAAGTTGGGTTAGGCTGCAAGCTCAACACCTTGATTGGGTTCTTGCCTTCAGTCAACACTGCGTCTTCTTGTTCGTCGCTGATGTCGCCATCGTTGCCTTCCGCACAGTCTTCACCGGTCAAGCGAACGGTGTAGTCAAACATGGTTTCGTTGCCTGCGCAATCCGAAGCCACGTAGCTGCGCTCGAGGTCGTATGGCAAGCAGCAATCGAGGTCACCAAAAATGTCACCCGAACCGCTGACCGCGTCGCCCATGAACGTACCAGTGTAGTACATCCACTGGCTGAAGCCGTAGTTGCCGTTCTTGTTGTTCGCTCCTTCGCCGAGCTGGAAACCGAAGTAACCAGAAGCAGGCTGGTGAGAGAACGTCAAGCTTGAACCAGCGTAGTTGCCCCAGCCCTCAGCAGAACCGCTTTCGAGCGTGGTGTACATCCACGTGGTGTGGTCACCCAAACCGCAGTCAGACTTGTAGCTCTGAGCACCTGGCTGATCGATCCATTCCTGCCAAGTCATGAACTGGCCGTAGCTCAATTCGATGTCCCAACCGGCGTTCGCATCGTCTGCAGACACCACAGTCACAGTGTACGTCTTCGTTCCGTCGTAGTGGTTGGCCACGCGGCCTTCCACCGTGGTGTAGAACTCAGAACCTGCGAAGTTGAACAAGCGCAAGCTGTGGACGTCGTAGTTGTCGCAAGTCTGGCCGTCAGGCATGACCGCAGGGTTCAACACGTCGCACCAGCTCTCCACAGTTTCTGTCGGGCAGTTGCCACCGATGCACTCCTCGCTGTAAGCGACAGACGCATCTTCATCACAGTTGTCCATGATGCTCAAGGTGATCGCTGCAGGGATGGTCACACCACCCTCGAGAGATTCACAGCACACTTCAACCACTTCGCCATTCATCAAACCACCGGCGTCGGTGATCATGGGTGCAGTGGTGTCCTGAACCGTGATGATCTGGGTCGCGCTGCTGCTGTTGCCGCAGTCGTCAGTTGCAGTGAACGTACGCTCGATGCTGTACTCTTGAGCACACTCGGTTTCCACAGTGACTTCTTCCAATGTGATTTCCACAGTGCCGCAGTTGTCTGTGGCTGAAGCGTCGTCAAAGACGAGCTCTTCGTCACACTCGGCAGTGTAATCCGCAGGAATGGTCAACTCAGGAGCAGTGGTGTCCTGAACCGTGATGGTCTGGGTTGCCATGCTGCTGTTGCCGCAGTCGTCCGTTGCAGTGAACGTACGCGTGATGGTGTAGTTGCCCGTGCAGTCACCAGCAGTTGTCACAGCTTCCACGGTGATGGTCACCTCGCCGCAGTTGTCTGACGCCATGGCGTCATCCATTGGCATGTCGTCGCTGCATTCCACCGTGTAGTCGGCTGGCACTGAAGTAAACTCAGGTGCAGTCGTGTCTTGGACAGTGATGGTTTGTGTGGCAGACGTCATGTTGCCGCACTCATCCGTGGCTGTGAAGGCACGCGTGATGGTGTAGTTGCCAGCGCAGTTGCCTGCGATGATTTCCTGGACCTCACCGATTTCCACCATGCCGCAGTTGTCTGTGGCTGAAGCTTCATCGTAAGTGATGTCGTCGCTGCACTCCACAGTGTAATCCGCAGGGATCATCAACTCAGGAGCAGTGGTGTCCTGAACCGTGATGGTCTGCGTCGCAGTCGTGCTGTTGTCGCAGTTGTCCGTCGCAGTGAATGTGCGCACAATCTGGTAGCTCTGTGGGCAAGCACCTTCCACAATCTCCTGTTCGACAGTCACCTCGGCACCAGAGCAGTTGTCTGAAGCAGTGGCATCGTCGTAGGTGATGTCTTGGTCACACTCGATGGTGTAGTCTGCAGGCACAGAATCGAACGTTGGTGCGATGTTGTCCGTCAAGGTCAAAATCTGCTCGAACGTGCTGCTGTTGCCGCACTCATCCATCGCCGTGTACAAACGCACGTACTGGCCGATTGGCAACACACATCCGCCGCTCACCTCAGAATCCGTCCATGTCAGCGTCACTTCACCGCAGTTGTCCGTCGCAGAAGCGTGGGCCACAGCAGCGTCGTAGTCTTCACACGCAATCATGACTTCCGTGTCACCAGCAATCACTGGTGCAGTGGTGTCTTGAATGGTGATGGTCTGCATTGCCACACTGCTGTTTCCGCATTCGTCAGTGGCAGTGAACGTCCGAACGACGGTGTAAGCCTGAGGACAGTCTCCCATCGTTGTGTCGGCAACAACCGTCACTTCTACACCACTGCACACATCTGTGGCGGTCGCATCCTCAAGCGGGTGCTCCTCGCTGCATTCTGCAGTGTAGTCCGCAGGGACAGAAGTAAATTCTGGAGCGGTTGTGTCCTCAATTGTGAATGTTGCAACGGTCGTACTTGCATTTCCACAATCGTCTGTAGCAGTGAAAGTGACATCAAGAGATCCTGTGAACAAGCCACAATCCAAAACACCTCCCACAGGGTAACCCGTCAGCGTGTCGACCTCAAAGTCATTGGCCCAAGTCACTGAACCACAATTGTCCTCAGCAGAAGCCCCTCCGTTGTTAAACAACCACGCTGAGAACTCCTCAAAGTTCAACGCACCGTCACACTCCACGGTAGAATCCATCGCCTCATTTGTAAATGAAGGCGCAGTGGTGTCTTGAACAGTGATGGTTTGGGTCGCCATGCTCTCGTTGTCACAATCGTCTGTGGCCGTCCACGTGCGCTTGATCTGGTAGCTCTGTGGGCAGTCGCCTTCGATGATTTCAGTCTCCAACTCAATGGCCACGTTGCCGTCGCAGTTGTCGGTGGCTGAAGCATCGTCGTAGGTGATTTCCTGGTCACACTCAATGGTGTAATCTGCAGGAATTGTCAATTCAGGCGCAGTGGTGTCCACAAGGCGCAAGAACTGCTCGAACGTAGACACATTGCCGCACTCGTCGGTCACCGTGTACATGCGCATGTACATGCCCACGGGCTGCACACAACCGCCAGACACCTCGGTGTCTGCGAACTCAATCGTCACTTCACCGCAATCGTCAGATGCCGTGATGTAGATGTTGTTGTCGGGGTACGCAGAGCATTCGATTTCAACTTCGATTTCACCGTTGATTTCAGGCGCCACGTTGTCGAACACCGTGATGGTCTGAACCGCAGAAGAAGCGTTTCCGCAATCGTCAGTGAAGGTGTAGGTGCGCTCCACTTGGTAGCAACCCGCGCCTTCCACATTGATGATGGCCGTTTGCTCCCAAGACACTGCCACGTTGGAGTCGCAGTTGTCAGACTCGCTGTGAGAACCGTACTCGGTTGCAGCGTCGTAAGAAGCACATGCCACTGAATCGTCTTCCACAGAGCCCATTGGAGCCGTATCGTCGGTCACCGTGATGGTTTGGGTCGCTTCACCGATGTTTCCGCAACGGTCCTCCACGTACCAGGTACGGGTCAACGTGCGCGTTCCTTCAGTGTTGTCGTCGTCACCCATGCAAGTGTACTCCCAAGCGCTGTCCTCGTAAGAAACAGTCAAGCTGTTCGCACCCCAGCAGTCGGTGTCTCCGCAGTTGTCGCTGTATTCAGGTGAACCCGCAGCAGCTTCAGAGATGTCGGCGCTGCAATCCATGGCGTCTGCAGAGACAGTGTAGTCCGCAGGAGCCGTCACTTCAGGAGCGGTCGTGTCAGACAACATCAAGTACTGCTCCACAGTCGTGCTGTTTCCGCAGTCGTCGGTTGCTGTCCAAATGCGCATGATGGTCCACAAGCAACCGCCTGACATGCACATGGACTGCACCGTGTACGTCACGTCACTGCAATCGTCTTGCGCCGTCAAAGGCAAGTAGTTGAGGTCATCGCCGTCTCCGTCCGTGCACTCCACAACCGTGGTTGGGATGTACTCGTCAAACACAGGAGCGGTGGTGTCTTCGATCGTGAAGGTCGCTGAAACGCTGCTGGCGTTGCCGCAGTCGTCGGTGGCCGTGAACGTCACAGTCGCAGAACCCGTGGCACCGCAATCGTCGCTCAAGCCTTCGAAGTCGTTGCTCCATGTTACGCCGCTGCACACGTCAGAGGCAGTCGCGCCACCGTTGTTGTTCAACCAACCGTTCAAGGCGTCCATATTGCCCATGCCGTCACACTCTACAGTCTCGTCAGAGGCTGCGGTGATGTCTGGGTTTGTGGTGTCCTCAATGGTGAAGGTCGCAGTGGTGCTGCTCGCGTTGCCGCAATCGTCTGTGGCCGTGAACGTCACGGTCGCAGAGCCGGTGGCGCCGCAATCGTCGCTCAAGCCTTCGTAGTTGCTGCTCCAAGTCACGTTTCCGCACACATCAGAAGCCGTGGCACCGCCGTAGTTGGCCAACCAGGCGTTCAACGCTTCCATGTTACCCATGCCGTCACACTCGACCGTTTCGTCAGAAGCGGCGGTCACGTCAGGAGCCGTGGTGTCTTCAATGGTGAAGGTCGCAGAGGTGCTGCTTGCGTTGTCGCAATCGTCTGTTGCAGTGAAGATCACCGTCACAGATCCAGTGGCACCGCAATCGTCGCTCAACGATTCGAAATCGTTGCTCCACTCGATGTTGCTGCAGTTGTCGGTCGCAGAAGCGCCACCGTTGCTGTCCAACCATGCGTTCAACGCGGCCATGTTGCCCATGCCGTCGCACTCGACAGTTTCGTCAGCAGCTTCCATCTCGATGACAGGAGCCACGTCGTCCACCAAGGTGATGATTTGTTCTGCAGTGCTCACGTTGCCGCAGTCGTCTGTCGCGGTGTACGTGCGGAGGTACGCGCCGATTGGCATGATGCAACCGCCGCTCACAGGAGCGTCAACCCAAGTGAATGAGCCCATGCCACAATCTTCGGCGTAAGAGCCGTAAGAATCCTCAGCACTGTACTCTTCGCAATCCTTCATGATGCTCGTCTCCGCAGTGATGGCTGGAGCCGTGGTGTCTTGAATGGTAAAGGTCGCCGTAGAAGAGCTGCTGTTGCCCGCGCAGTCTGTCACAGTGAAGGTCACCATGGCTGAGCCTGTGGCACCGCAGTCGTCACTCAAGCCTGCGAAATCGTTGCTCCAAGTGAGCTCCAATCCAGCAGCGTCGTCACAGTTGTCTGTGGCCGTTGCGCCACCGTTGTTGCCCAACCAAGCGTTCAATGCCGCCATGTTGCCCATGCCGTCGCATTCGACGGTTTCATCAGAGGCAGCCATGATTTCAGGTGCAGTGGTGTCCTGAACCTGAATGATCTGCTCGTGGATGGATTCGTTGCCGCACAAATCGGTCACGGTCCAGCGACGCTGCAACGTGTATTCAGTCGCGCACGCGCCGTCGAAACGGGTTTCTGTGCCCTCAGAGATGGTCACGTCTTCGCCACAGTTGTCAAACGCTGAGATGGCGTCTGGACCTGCAATGGCAGGAACGTTGTCGCACTCCACAGTCATGTCCGCAGGACCGTCCGTGATGGTCGGAGGCGTGGTGTCGTCACGAGAGACCGTGAAGTCCTCAGAGATCAAGCGACCGCAGTCGGTGTCAAGGGCACGGATGTTGAATGTGATCTCGTCCGCACATGGATCTGTCAATGGTTCCTGGCAATCCTCCAAGTCACACACGAAGTCACCTGACAAACCGTCCATGGGCACGCCATTGATTATACCGTCCCACTTGAACCAGCCACCGAAGCCGTTTTCACAGTTGTGGTTGTTCGCGCCAGCTCCCAGCTGGAAACGCTTATTCAAGGACACAGGCATGTGCTCGATCTCGAGAAGACCACTGAGGTCTCCACCTGCAGTCAGCACAGAAGGAGAGTCCATGGTAAACACGGTGATCGCGTCTTCGTCAACCTCACAAGGCGCATAGCCTTCCTGGTTGGGATCGTCGTTGATCAACAAAGCATGGTTTGGATCCTCGGCCAACCACTCAGAAGCAACCTGGGCTCCCGTGAAGACGGCGTCAACATCGAACCACTGGTTTGCGTTTTCGCGACAGTACACGCGTCCGGTGAGGCGCGCAGTACCGCTGCCTTGCGCATATTCAAAGGTCAAAGGCGCGTTGGGATCCTCCACGAAGTAGTCGCTGTCTGCACCGCCCAAAGCAGCCAGACCGTAGATGCGAACTGCCGCGTCGGTGGCGTCGTATTCGCCGTCACCCAAGTCAGAATCACGCTTTGCAGTCGTTGCACTGCAGAAGGTGGCGGGTGCTACGCTTGAATTCCCGAGGGGCACACACACAGCTTCGTACGTGCTTCCGTCACATTCGTTCACGGCTTCAATGCCTGTGGCGAATTCTTCACATGTGGCTGGAATGTCCTGAGAGCACTCGACCGTGTAGTCGCTGAGCTCCTGGTTCCAGGTCAACTCAGTTTCGCAGCAGTCCTCAGAACCGTCGTCATATTCGTCATTGAAGCATACCTCGAACGCATCAACGCCCGAAGAAGAAGACCAAGCATCGACCAAAACGATCTCCCAAGTGCCTGCTGCAAGCCCCCAAGCCGGATCAATCACGACAGGAGTCTCGAATGGGATGTACCCTCCAACTTGGGTGCAACCATTGAACAGTTCTTGACCACAATCGCCCCAACCCTCATAATAAACACAATTCCCGGCCTCGTCCGTGATACTCATGCCCAAATCCCCGGGGAAACTACCATCTCCCGAGCTAAAATCGGCGGTGTATGTGAAGGTGCCACTAGCCTCGACCAAACTCACGGATGATTCACAGGCAGCTCCATACAAGTCGGCACAGTTGTCGTCGCCACCAAGACAGTCGTTGTCGCCGCCGCACACGCCGCACTCGTCGAGGACGTTGCCGTCGCAGTCGCACGCACCTTCAGCGATGCCGTCACCGCCGCACACGCCGCACTCATCAAGGACGTTGCCGTCGCAGTCGCAAGCGCCGTCAGCGATGCCGTCACCGCCGCACACGCCGCACTCGTCAAGGACGTTGCCGTCGCAGTCGCAAGCGCCTTCAGCGATGCCGTCACCGCCGCACACACCGCACTCGTCAAGGACGTTGCCATCGCAGTCACAAGCGCCGTCAGCGATGCCGTCACCGCCGCACACGCCGCACTCGTCAAGGACGTTGCCATCGCAATCACATTCGCCGTCAGCGATGTACGTGCAGTTGGTGCCATCATCAAAAGTGGCATCAGGATCGAAATTGCAAGCGTCTGCGTCCGTACAACCAGCACATGAGTCGTACTCACACAAGTCAAGGTCGTTGACCGTGGCGTTAGGATCGTAGTTGCAAGCAATGGCAATCATGCAACCCACGCAATCATTGGCGCCATTGCATTCTCCACACAAATCGTATTCACCAACGCAATCGTCGATGTCGTCACAAATGCCGTCCATGTCCAGGTCTTGCCCTTCACCTCCGCAAACACCACACTCGTCGAGGACATTGCCTTCGCAATCACACTCACCATCGGCGATGTACACACAGGAGTCGTCGTCGATTGTAGCCTCAATGCTGTAGTTGCAGGCTGTCTCATCAGTGCAACCAGCCGTTCCACAAGCGTCAAAGGCGAGCAAGTCACGCCACTCCTGGTCCTGGTCGGCATTCATGAACACCTGAAGTTGAGCTTGACCCGACAATTCACCTGCAGTGGTGATTTGCATGATGAGGATCTGCAAATCCGGACCTGCGAAGGCCGCGTGAGAACCAGCAGCCTCAGCCCCTGGGAATGGGGTGTACCACGCTCCACCAGTAGCATCGTCGACCGTCACACTGGAACCAGGACCTCCCACGAACTGGGTAGAAGCATCGATATCACCCCAAACTGTGGAGGGGTGCTGAGCTGCAGGCGTCGTGGCATCTTCAGCACCAATGGTGAGGAAGCTGTCAAACGCCAAGTCTGGGAAGAACCCCAAGAACGCAGGATTAACTCCCTGAGCGTTCCATGTTGTGGACGCAGCATCGTTGTACCAATCCTCAGTGGAGTTGATGATCAATGGATTGCCGCCGTCTCCAGAGCACGAGGACAAGTAATCAGTCTCGTTGAGACAGTTGAGGTAGAGGCGGTAGGTCGTTTGACCATCCAGCACTCCGCCGGTATGAGACACAACCTCCTCCATGGAGATACAGTAACCCTCAGGAGCTGGTGCAAAGACACCGGGCGACAGGAACTGAGCCTGAAGCCCCGTCATACACAGCGCCGCAAGGGCAGTGAAAAATGTACGCATAGCGATAACAGATTGGTTTAAATAAAGAATTTCAATTCAACATGTCGAGGTGTCGGAAAACACTTAGACAGGGTAAAAAAGCAACGGAATCCAGTGTAAAACCAAACTTTTATACGCCATTTCTTGGTGCAATGTGTGTCCACTTGTCGCATCATTACATAATGCAATCACATCCTTGAGGATTCTCGGGGATTTTCATTGTATAAAGCCCAAATGAGGCCATTCGTTAATTTTTCGTGAATCTGATTTTCCTGTCGACCAAATCCACATATAATTCGACCGAGAAACATGCTGTTCGTCGTGATCTTGCCTTTTTCGTCCAGGCGTGAAACGCCCCCTTTGAGTCCAAAAAGTTGCGCCTGGCACACGCGAAATCAAATTGTTGTGTATGTTTGCGCTCGCCCAAATGGTACCATAGCTCAGTTGGTAGAGCAACGGATTGAAAATCCGTGTGTCCCAGGTTCGAATCCCGGTGGTACCACACTCAAAAGGCTGCTCAAACGCAGCCTTTTTTTGTGGACCTTTGACCATGGATTGTCCATCTCCCTCTCAACCCAACTGGCTTGAAATTCTTCGGCGCGCCGAGCCCGATCGCGTCGTTTGGATTCGCGAGCGCGACCTTCAAGAGGAGCTCTTGCAGGAATACAGAGAAGCGTTGCACGCCATTTGTGGCAGCCTGGCCGGCGAATGCAGCCTTGCAGGTGGTGAACCACTCAAAACGTGGGAGCAAATCGAACGGCTGCTCATGCATTTCCGGAATTGGGGCGTCACCCGGACCTCTGTTGTGGTCACGACAGGCGGCGGCGCACTCAGCGATGCGGTGGGTTTTGCCGCCGCCATTTGGAAGCGAGGAGTGCGGTTGATTCACATCCCCACAACCCCACTTGCCGCAGTGGACGCTGCGTGGGGCGGCAAAACCGGCATCAACTGGGGTGGGTCCAAAAACCAACTTGGGACCTTTGCCCCACCCCTCATCGTGCACGTAGATGCCCGATGGATGCGCACGCTGCCTTCCAGGGAATTCCACGCAGGCTTGGCTGAAGTTGCCAAGCACGCTCTGCTTGACAAAACAGCCTTTGCAGCGTGCAGCGACAACTTGCCGCCATGGCCCCCTTCAGCGCAAGGACACCTGGCATGGACCCAATTCCTGAAGCAATCGGCACAAGTCAAGCAGAACGTCGTCCAAGAAGACCCCGAGGAGCGTGGAGTGCGGTGCATTCTGAATTTGGGGCACACCGTGGCGCATGCCATTGAAGCGTTCACGGCATCGAGCACTGAACCTTGGCTCCATGGCGAGGCCGTGGCCGTGGGTTTGCACTTTGCACTTTTTGAGATGTCTCAACTTGCCTTGAGTGAACGTCCCCGGGAAGCGCAGGCCGAGGTGCAGGCTGCCCGGATGGTCCAATGGCTGCATGAATACGTCCCGGTGCCCAACATCTGGCCTTTTGGGGCCCACGACCTCTGGGCGCACATGGTGCACGACAAAAAGAACGTCGCCAATGAGGTCCGAGACGTGGCTTGGCGGGGCGTGGGCGAGGTGGTTTGGCCTGTTCATTGGAAAAAGGATTCCTTCGAGGCAACTTGGAACGCGTTTGTGCGTTCTTGGAACAACGCACACTCCGACGATTCAAACTGATGCAACAAACCGCCGCAGAATTGGCCGTCCTCCTCGACGGCAATGTGAAAGGAAATCCTGACGTTCGGGTTCGCCGTCTGGCCAAAATTGAATCTGCAGGCCCCGGATCGGTGTCCTTTCTTGCCAATCCGGAGTACGAGCGTTTCATCTACACCACCGAAGCGAGCATCGTCATTGTCTCCGATACGTTCGAAGCCAGCGAACCTCTCCCCCACGGGCTGACGCTGCTGCGCGTTGAGGACCCTTATCGCGCCTTTGCCCGGTTGTTGGAAGCCTATGACGCTGTCTTAAAGCGCCAAGAGGGGATTCACCCGTCCGCTGTTGTGGATGAGAACGCCGTGTTGGGCGAAGGCTGCTTTGTGGGTCCTTCTGTGGTCATTGAACACGGGGCGGTCATCGGGGACCGTGTTGAATTGCACGCCCATGCCCATGTGGGACGCGATGCAAGGATTGGACACGACAGCGTGCTTCACAGCGGCGCCAAGGTCTTGGATCGGTGCGTTGTGGGCAAACAATGCACGCTTCAAGCTGGGGCTGTGGTGGGCTCAGATGGGTTTGGGTTTGCGCCCAAAGACGACGGCACTTACGCCAAAGTCCCACAGACGGGAAATGTTGTCATTGAAGACCATTGTGACGTGGGTGCATTGACCACCATCGACCGTGCCACCTTGGGAAGCACCATCCTTCGCAGAGGCTGCAAACTCGACAACCTCATTCAAGTGGCCCACAACGTGGTGATTGGAGAGGCGACTGTCATTGCAGCCCAAACAGGCATTGCAGGCTCCACCACCATCGGTGCACGTTGCATGATTGGCGGACAGGTCGGCATCGGAGGTCATTTGAAGGTGGCCGCAGGCAGCAAAATCGCAGCCAAGTCAGGCGTATCCGCCAGCTTGATCCAAGAGGGCTTGACGTACCAAGGCAACCCTGCCGTGCCGGTCAAGCAATTCCAAAAGTTCCAAATTGCCCTCCGTCGACTTGCGCGCATTCCGCTGGGAGAGCGACTTGACGCCATTGAACAGGCGTTGGAAACTTCGCGAACCGCGCAGGATCAAGTCCGTTGACCTTTCCAAGCGCTGACGTAGGTTTGCAGCCATGATTTCGTCGAATCGTCAACACACGTTGGCCACGGACCTTCAATTCGAAGGCATTGGCCTCCACACCGGGAAACAGGCCCAACTGCGCATCCTGCCAGGTGAAGCGAACACGGGGTATGTTTTCGTCCGGAAAGACTTGGAAGGAGCACCCTCGATTGAAGCCCATGTATCTAATGTGGGAGAAACCTTGCGAGGCACCACGCTGCAATCGGGCGACGTCTCTGTGCACACCACGGAACATGTGCTTGCCGCGTTGTATGCGTCAGGCATCGACAACGCCGTCCTCGAACTCGACGGTCCGGAGGTTCCCATTCTAGACGGATCGGCGCTGCCATTCATGTCCCAAATCGAGAAAGTCGGCACCACCGAGCAAGAAGCCGACCGACGTTTCTTCAAAGTCCGAAAGAACATCAGTTACCGAGGAGAGGACGGCGTCGAAATGCTTGTTGTCCCCCTCGAGGAAGACGATTTCAAGGTCACCGTCATGGTGGACTACAACAGTCCTGTCCTCGGCACCCAACACGCCCGAATGGAAAACCTTGGCGCCTTCAAAACGGACATCGCGGCCTGCCGCACGTTTGTGTTCTTGAAGGAGGTGGCTTCCCTGGCCGAACAAGGCCTGATTCAAGGTGGTGACATTGACAATGCTGTTGTGCTCGCCGAACGCGCGTACAGCGAGTCAGAGATGAAAGACATCGCCTCATCCCTTGGCCGTGCGACCTTGAACGGTGCGGCCGACCAACCCGGCGTGGTCAATCCCTCCGACCTTCGGTTTCCCAACGAGCCTGCACGACACAAGCTGCTGGACATCGTGGGAGACTTGGCCTTGACGGGGCGATTCATTCAGGGCCACGTGCTTGCCGCCCGACCAGGACATGCCGCCAACGTGGCATTCGCCAAAGAATTGGCGAAGGTGATTCGCGCTCAAGAGGATTTGCCCGACTTCAGAACCGACCGGGAATCCTTGATGGACATCAACGACATCGCGGCGATGCTCCCACACCGCTACCCCTTCTTGCTGGTGGATCGCATCATGGACATGGACGACAAGAGCATCACAGGTGTGAAGAACGTCACGATGAATGAGCCGTTCTTTCAGGGACACTTCCCCAACAACCCCGTCATGCCTGGCGTGCTTCAAGTGGAAGCGATGGCTCAGGTGGGGGGCATCTTTGCCCTCTCGACGGTGGAAGATCCCGAGAATTACTCGACCTACTTCATGAAGATTGATGGGGTCAAATTCAAGCAGAAAGTGTTGCCCGGAGACACGGTGGTGTTCTACCTGACGCTGGTCTCCCCAATTCGCCGAGGGCTGGTCAACATGAAAGGACGCGCCTACGTCCGTGGCGAATTGGTTTCTGAGGCCGAGATGTTGGCCCAAATCGTGCGCGACCGCGCGCCCAAAGAAGAATCATGATTCACGATTCGGCCCAAGTTTCCCCCCTCGCCCACGTCGACGGCTCTGCGCACATCGGCGCGAACGCGGTGGTGGAGCCGTTCGCCTTCATCGGTCCCAAGGTGCACATCGGTGCAGGAACCTGGGTGGGCCCCAACGCCACCGTCCTTGGGAACACCAAAGTGGGACAGGATTGCAAGCTCTTTCCTGGATGCGTGGTGGGCGCCGACTCTCAGGACCTGAAATACAAAGGCGAGCCCACCACAGTGGAAATCGGCGATCGAACCAGCATCCGCGAGTGCGTCACCATCCACCGTGCCACCACGGACCGCATGGTGACCCGGGTCGGACACGACTGCCTCATCATGGCCTACGTCCATGTGGCCCACGACGTGCAAGTTGGAAACCACGTGATTCTGGCCAACTCCGTGAATGTGGCCGGCCACGTGGTCATCGAAGACCACGTCATCATTGAAGGGATGGTGGGCATCCAACAATTCGTTCGAATCGGCACCCATGCCTTCATCGCAGGCGGCTCCTTGGTCCGAAAAAATGTGCCTCCCTACATCAAAGCTGCACGAGAGCCCCTCAGCTACATCGGCATCAATGGGATTGGGCTGCGGCGCCGTGGGTTTGACATTGACCGCATCCAGGCCATTGAGGACATTTACCGCACCCTCTATGTGCTCAACAACAACATGTCACAGGCCGTGAATGCTGCGGAACTGGAACTTCCAACGTCCGAAGACAAAGACGTTGTATTGTCCTTCATCCGACAGTCGGACAAAGGCATCATTCGCGGCCCATTTTGACCCCATGACCCCATCTCCCATCCTCGCCACGTTTCTCGCCGAAGGGCTCTCCCTCCGGCGCGGCACGAGGGTGGTTTGGGACAATGCCACGTGGTCCCTTCAAGGTCCGTGTGCCATTGTAGGGGCCAATGGATCCGGCAAAAGCTCCACCCTTGCGATGCTCGCGGGCCAAGTCGCTCCCGATGCGGGCAACGTGCGTTTGGAAACGGACCTCGGCGCCGTGGAACCGGAGCGCTGGATGACCTCGGTGTCTTTGGCGGCGCCATGGATGGCCCTTCCCAAGCACCTGACCCTTCAAGAAGCATTGACCTTTCATGGTACGTTCAGGACTTCGCGCCAAGGAGCCTTGGGTTGGCAAGCGTTGCTCGACGCTTCAGGGCTTCGTGTGGGCACTTCCGTGCCTTTGGGACAGTGGAGCTCTGGACAACAACAGCGATTGGCCTTGGCCTTGGCCCTGGGGACCCAAGCGACCGCCATCCTTCTCGACGAGCCGGCCAGCAACCTGGACAGCGATGGCATCCTGTGGTATCAACGCGTTTTGACTGAGGTTTCAGGGCAAACCACCACCATCGTGGCCACCAACGACATCGAAAAAGAGGCTCCCAAAGCCCCGTCAATGCTGGAAATCTAAAAAAAGTTCGAGGACGAATGTAACCACATCGGGACCCGGGGCGTAACAGGGGGAAAATCTTCAACCCTCTCATCTTTTTACCGATGAACAAGTTTATTTACCCCTTCGCTGCAGCCGCAGCCCTTTTTACCGGCAACCTCTTCGCTCAGGAAGCCGCTTTGTCAAGTGCGGAAAACAACACCACGTCGATGTACGACTGCGTGAAGACCGTTTCTGACGCCAACCGCACCCTCGACTTTGAAGGCGGTGTGATCACCCAAGAATTCACGGCCTGCACAACAGGTCAATTGAAAGGAGCAACCCTTTCTGTCAAAGGCGCCAGCGATGACGCTTGGTACATGGCCGAACTCGTTGACTTCCGAGGCAATGCCGTGGACGTCGTGCGCTTCACCAAGCGCAACGTGGTCGATGGCAATCTCGAGTTGCCCCTCACGGCAAAAGTGCAGGCTGGCAAGAATTACGCCATCCAAATCACTGCCGCTGAAGGACAGAACATTTCACTCCGTTACGCCCACGGCCCCATGGGCACCTTGTGGAACAACGGCAACCCCGTCCGCGGTGAGTTGACCTGCACCATTGGCTTTGTCAAGCACAACCTGCAGGATGTGGATGCCATGAACGAAGGACGTGGCGACTTTGCAGCCCAAAACCGTGCGTTGGAAGGCCAGTGCAAGACCCAAGTTGTCGGACACGACTTCCGCATCTCTTTGGACGGCCTCGGAAACGAAGCTACACAAACGTTCACGGCATGCTCAAACGGCGTTTTGGAGCACCTTTCAGTGGGCATCCAAATCTCTTTCCCCGATTTCCAGGGCCGTTTCACCTTGCAGAATGCAGATGGCGAAGTGCTTCACAGCCAACGCATCGCTGCACGCAACATCGAGAACGGCGTGTTGAACCTTCCTCTCAACGTTCGTATTGAGCAAGGTGACGAATTGATGTTTGGCATCAAGACAGGTGAAAACCAGCGCATTGCCTTGCACACCAACTCGATGGGCAATGAGGGTGTTCTCAAGCGCAACGGTCAAACCATCGAGAGCAACTTGGAATTCACGGCCTACACCGCGGAGTCAAACGACGACACGCCAGCCCGTATGGACCTCCAGGATGCCAAGATCACGACTTTCCCCAACCCCTTCTCTGACCGCATCTCTGTGCGCCTCGAGAATGTGAACGAAGGCAAGGCGGTGATTCAGCTCCTCGACTTCTCAGGCAACGTGTTGCGCTCGGACATGGTGTTCGTGAAGAACCACGAAGGTGAAATCACCTTTGAGACCCGCGACATCGAGCGCCCTGGCTACTACGCCTTGCGCGTCATCCAAGGCGACAGCGTGAAGAACACCACGATCATGAAGCGCTGATTAGTCTGCCTCACACACATTGAACAAAGACCAAACGGCCCGAACCTCTCCAAAGGTTCGGGCCGTTTTCGTTTCACTTCCGATCGATCAAGTCGAGGGCGGACTTGACGGGCTGGAAACAAAAAGACGGAATCTCGACAAACCGGGTGAGCCAAGCGGACATGCCCCCGTTCCACAATCCCGGATGCTCCAAAACCTTCACCTTTTGCCCGAGCACCTCCTTGGTGGCCATCATGTACCGGGAAGTATCCACGAAAGGTTCCAAAGATTGACCGGAACGCAGCACGCACACCATGTCCACAGGATTGAAATGGGTGGCGTGGGCCATGAGGGCCTTTTGGTCTTCTTCAAACTCGATGGACTCCACAATCTGAGGGCGAACGAGCCCTGCGTCCACGCCCGAATGGATGCGGACCCAATAGGGCCCTCCCCCGGGCTGCCCCTCATTGCGCACCACCCCCACCAACCGCATGGGGCGATCCAGCCACGCAAGCGCTTCCGTCTTGGAAAGCAAGATGTCGTCACTCAGGCCTGCGCCTGCCTGACGCAACCATTCCAGGACCGAGTCCGGCGTTCGGGCATCCTGCTTCAATTCCTCTTGCAATCGTGTGCGTTCGCTCGCCCACGCATCGCATGCGGCGACCATGGCTTGGGTCCAATGTGCACGTGATTTCCTCGCTTGCGGCGAAGGGGCGTTGTCAATGTTTCGAATGACCACCATGGGGACGTCCACCTCTTCCAACAATGGCAGGAGCGCCCCATGGCCTCCGGGACGGCGGACGATGTCTCCTGAATCGTCAGTCAGCCACACGCCTTCACGGGTCCAAACAGGAATGTCTGTGGCGGGATTCTGATGGGGCAAATGCCAGTCCACCTCCCCTGCCACCTCCACAAGGTGGCTCGCCACCTCATCGTGTTTGGCCCGGGGCACGGTGAACCACATTTTGGAATGCTGCGGAAACAACATGCGCCACATGGCCACATGTGCGTCAAACGCGTTTTCGACCGCGTTTTCGACGACGTGGAATGGCACGAGCCCTTTGAGCTTGCCTCCTTGATCCATGTTTGTCCAGAGCAGTTCACACGCTTCATGGGCTGGCACCCCTTCCGTGGACCCAAATCGAGCCACAACAGCGTCCTTCCATGCTTCGCCAAAAGCCAGTCGATCCACGGACGCCCACAGCTCACGCTGGGCTTCCTCATTCGACTTCAAAAAACTGAACATGCGGGTGGCCGCGCCAGAGGCAGGGACCCAAAGTCCGCAGCGCTCGGCCATGTCCGCGTCGTGTCGTTGGCTCCACGCATCGACCTCCTCGTCAGACCACTGTTCCACGCCGTCCCCTGGTGTGCAAGGGCGAACCACGTCCGCGCCCTGGGGAGGATTTTCAAAGTATGCGCGGTACGCTTCGTTGGTCAGTTGAAACAGCGAATCCTTCGACGCTTCCATGCTCCGAAGGTACGGTCAACCCATGCGCCGATTTAAGCGCGACGCAGTCCTTTCGAAGCAAGCGTTCTGCCCGCCATCGCCTCGCTCAAATCTTGAGAAAGCGCCCTGCATACCACTTCCATGTCGGAAGTCAGCGTGGACACCAATTCAGGGAGCCTCGAAGGCTCTTCCTCAAATTTGCTGATGCGTTCGATGTCCAACACCAGCGGCACCAAACCCGCCATGCCCAGCATGTTGACGCTGGACTTGAGTTTGTGGGCCAACGGATGCAAATCCGACCACCGAGATTGTCGGATGCATGCATTCATGTCTTGCCCAAATTGCGGGGCCTGACTTAGAAACAGCTGTACGATTTCCTGGACCATGGATTCGTTTCCATGAAACACTTGATTGAGATATGTCAAGTCGTAATGACGGTCCATGGCCGGGATTACGGGTTCGCGTATAAAAAAGTTACATCCGACGTGGTGCGGTGTAGATTCGCAACATGAGTCCAACCCCCAAGACGCATGTGTTGGTCACCGGCGGAGCCGGATACATTGGCAGCCATGCTGCGGTGGCTTTGCACGAAGCCGGGTATGCCCCTGTGCTTTTGGACAACTTGCACAATTCGGAGATGCAGGTTGTGGACGGGGTCCGGAAACTCTGTGACCACGAGGTGCCCTTCCATGCGATTGATGTGCGGGACGCTTCGGCGCTGGAGTCGCTTTTTCGCGACTGCATAGAAGCGGGCAATCCCATTCAAGGCATCCTTCATTTCGCAGCCCACAAGGCCGTGGGAGAAAGCGTCGCCCACCCTGCCATGTACGCGTCCAACAACGTGGGAGGCCTCGGCACACTCTTGCAAGTGGCCAGTGCATTTGACGTCCGGAACGTGGTGTTCTCCTCCAGCTGCACTGTCTATGGAGAGCCTGACGTCGTGCCCGTCGATGAGTCCACCCCGTTTCAAGAGGCCGAATCTCCTTACGGCTGGACCAAACAGGCCTGCGAGCGTGTGTTGAAAGACCATGCCGCCACCCACGTGGCGCACCGCGTCGCGCTTTTGCGGTACTTCAACCCCATCGGGGCGCACCCAAGCGCCCTCCTGGGCGAATTGCCCTTGGGCGTGCCGAACAACCTGATTCCCTTCCTCACCCAGGCCGTGGCGGGAATCCGTGGCGCCCTGACCGTGTTTGGTGGGGACTACCCGACCCCGGATGGCACGTGCATTCGCGACTACCTGCATGTGATGGATTTGGCAGAGGCGCATGTCGCAGCCCTGCGATGGTGTTTCGACCAAACCGCCCACACCCCTGTCGTGCGGTCGTTCAACCTTGGCACGGGACAAGGCGCGTCCGTCCTGGAGGTCATTCAGGCCTTTGAGCGCGCCACAGGCGAAACCGTGCCCTTCACGATGGGCGAACGCCGAAGTGGCGATGTGGTGTCCATTTGGGCGGATGCTTCAAGGGCCAAGGAGGAACTGGGCTGGACGGCCGAACGCAGCCTCGAGGAGGCACTCGCCGACGCCTGGCGCTGGCAGCAGCGGCTCAAAACAAGGTAATCCACACCGTGGCAACGCCGAGGACGTACCCCGCGTAGACTTGCCCTGGGGTATGCGCGCTGAGGTGGAGCCGACTCCATCCGACCAGTCCTGCGCCCAACACCAAGAGCGAGACCCAGCCGAGGCTCCACATTTGGTCGGTCATGGCCACGTGGAGGTACATCCCCATGATGCCCCCTTGGGCGAGCATGTGCATACTGATTTTGGCCTTCCAAGTGACCACCCAAGCAGACGCGATGGCCACCACTAGCGAGAGCAAGACGTTTTGGTAAAACAATGGAACTTCGACCGCCGTGCTGTTCACCACAAGCACGTAGGCCATGAGGTAGTAGGCCAGCACAAGCAAGAACGGCCAAGGGCGCTCGTGGCGCATCCGAAGGTCCCAGTCGCTGATGACCCCACGCTTCTTCAGGATGAACATCGACAGCGCTGGCGCGAGCGTGTTGATGAGAAGCAGGACGAAGAGGTAGGCAAACAAGCCCAAACGATGCGCCAGGTATCCGTCGGTGGCCAGCAGCAGTCCCAATGTCAGCAAGGGCATGCACAGCGGATGCAACACCGCACTGACCAACTTGGCGATTCCCGTCATCACAATTCCTTCCTGAGTCTGGCCACGGGCAAGCCGAGTTGTTCGCGGTATTTGGCGACGGTGCGTCGGGCAATGTTGTAGCCCTTGGCATTGAGCAACACGCCAAGCTTCTCGTCGCTCAACGGCTTGCGCTTGTCCTCTTCGGCAATGGCGTCCTTGAGGATCTTCTTCACTTCGCGCGAACTGACTTCTTCCCCGCTGTCCGTGCTGATGCCCTCCGAGAAGAACGACTTCAATGACAGGGTGCCGTAAGGGGTTTGCACGTACTTGCTGTTCGCAACGCGCGACACCGTGCTGATGTCCATGCCGATGCGTTCGGCGATGTCCTTCAAAATCATGGGCTTCAAATCCACCTCATCGCCACTCAAGAAGTAGGCACGCTGGTGAGCCACGATGGCTTGCATGGTTTGGGTCAAGGTTTTCTGCCGCTGGGCAATCGCGTCCACAAACCACTTCGCCGCATCCACTTTCTGCTTGACGAACGTCAAGGCTTCGCGGGTGGATTTGTCCTGCTTGCCTCCCTGCGCGTAGGTGTCCATCATCTCTCGGTAGGTGCGGCTCACGCGCAGCTCTGGGGCATTCCTGCCGTTGAGTTGCAACACAATGTCCTCGCCATCCACGGACAACAAGAAGTCTGGAATCACATGGTGAACGACCCGCGAAGATTCGCTGCCTGCATTGCCGGGCTTGGGGTTGAGTCGCGTCAGCTCGTCCAGGGCCGCACGCAATCCATCTTCGTCCAAATCCAAGGCGCTTTGGAGTTTGTCGTAGTGCTTCTTGGTGAAGGCTTCGTAATGGTCGCTCAACAACAACGCGGCATGGGCCAGGGCCGCTTGGCGGGGATCGTCGGCCGGCTTTTCCTCGCGCTTTCGCGCAACTTGCAAGGCCAAGCACTCCTTCAGATCTCTGGCACCGACGCCAGCCGGGTCCAAGGTCTGCACCACGTCCAAGGCGGCCTCGAGTTGTGATTTGGGCACATCGATGCCTTGGGTGAAGGCCAAGTCGTTGACAATGCTTTCCAAATCCCTGCGTAAGTAACCGTCGTCGTCAAGGTGCCCCACAACATGCTCGGCGAGGGCACGGATCTCGATGGACACATCCAACAAGCCCAGCTGGTCGACGAGCAATTCTCGGAAGGTCGCACCACTCCCCAAGGGAATGTCTCGGTCTTCTACGTCGGCCCCATGATTGCGGACGCTCAGTTGATAATCGGGCGTTTCGTCGTCGAGGTATTCGTCAAAATCAAAGTCCTCCAAAGCGTCCGAAGTCTCCTGCTCTTGGACGTCCAAATCGTCCAAGGATTCGTCGCGCTCCGCGCCTTCCTCAAGGGCCGGATTGGCCTCAAGCTCCTGCTTGATGCGTGCTTCGAGCTCCAACGTCGGCACTTGCAGCAGCTTCATCAGCTGAATCTGCTGGGGCGACAGCTTCTGGAGAAGCTTTTGTTGGAGACTCTGTTTGAGCATGCGTTAGAATTCTGCGCTAAGCGGGGTTCTCGGGAAGGGAATGACGTCGCGGATGTTGGTCATTCCGGTGACGTACATCACCAGCCTTTCAAAACCCATGCCAAACCCACAATGCGGGGCCGACCCAAACTTTCGGGTCTCCAAATACCACCACACGTGGTCCTCCGGAATGTTGAAGTCCGCACACTTTTGCTTGAGCACATCCAGACGTTCTTCGCGTTGGCTTCCGCCTATGATTTCACCGATGCCTGGCACCAACACATCCATCGCCGCAACCGTCTTGCCATCGTCGTTCGCCCGCATGTAAAAGGCCTTGATGCCCGCAGGATAATCCGTCACGATGACGGGACCACCCACGTGCTTCTCGACCAACCAGCGTTCGTGCTCGCTCTGCAAGTCCACGCCCCATTCCACGGGAAACTTGAATTTCTTCTTCTTGTAGGGCTTGGAGTTGCGCAACAAGTCGATGGCCTCGGTGTAGGTCAAATGGGTGAAGGGGGCGTCCACCACAGCCTGCAACCGTGCGCGCAATGGGTGATCGTGGCGGTCCGCTTGTGGCAATTGCTTCTCGGCGTCCAACTCCCGCTTTTCCAAGAAGGCGAGGTCCTCCGCGCAGTGCTCCAAAGCGTAGCCCAGGACGTATTTCAGGCAATCCTCTGCCAACGCCATGTCGTCCTTGAGGTCGGCAAAGGCGATTTCCGGCTCGATCATCCAGAACTCTGCGAGGTGGCGTGAGGTGTTGCTGTTCTCTGCACGGAACGTTGGTCCAAACGTGTACACCTGCCCCAACGCCATGGCGCCCAACTCAGCCTCGAGCTGACCACTCACGGTGAGGTTGGACTCCTTGCCAAAAAAGTCTTGGCTGACGTCCACGGCGCCATCTTCGGTGCGCGGTGGGTTGTCCAAATCCATGGTGGTCACGCGGAACATCTCACCTGCGCCTTCTGCATCACTCCCCGTGATGATGGGCGTGTGCAATTGGTAAAATCCCCGTTCGTGGAAGAACGTGTGCACCGCGTACTGCAAGGCATGCCGAACGCGGAACACCGCGCCAAACGTGTTGGTGCGGAAACGCAGGTGGGCCTTTTCCCGGAGAAAATCCAAGCTGTGTCGCTTCATTTGGATGGGGAACTCTTCGGGGTCGGCGCCACCGAGCACGGTCAGGGTCGACACCTTGAGCTCCGTGGCCTGGCCTCCTCCCTGGCTCTCCACCAACTCGCCAACCGCTTCAATGGCGGCACCGGTGTGGAGTTGTTTCAGCACCTCCGCATCCGTGGATTCCTTGTCCACCACCAACTGCAAATTCTGCAAGGTCGAGCCGTCATTCACGGCGAGAAAACGGTCGTTTCGGAAGGTGCGGACCCACCCGCAAACCCGAAGGGTTTGACCCACCATGGAGTCGTTCAACAAAAGGGAAATGCGCGTGCGCTTGGAGGTCTGAGAATCCGTCATGTCAATGGCTTTGCCCTCGTGGAGAGGGTGCTCTTACAAAGTAAAGACAGAGTGCCCGGCTTCCCTGCGCCAAAAGCAGGAATTTCGCGCGTCAGGCGCCCGAATCCACCCGACCGTCGCGCAGGCGGACAGTCCGATGGGCGTATGCCGAGATGTCCTCTTCGTGGGTCACGAGAATCACCGTGTTTCCCGCCTTTTGAATGTCCCCAAACAGCTCCATCACCTCTTGCGACGTGGCGGTGTCCAAATTGCCCGTCGGCTCGTCGGCCAGGATGATGCTTGGCTTCATGACCAGGGCCCGGCCCACGGCCACACGCTGGCGCTGTCCCCCACTCAATTCATTGGGGCGGTGGTCCATTCGATCGCCCAAGCCCACTTGGTGAAGCACCTCCTCGGCCCGCGCCATGCGCTCGGCTTTGCCTATCCCCGCATAAACCATGGGCAGCGCCACGTTTTCCAAGGCGGTGTAGCGCGGCAGCAGGTTGAACGTCTGAAACACAAATCCGATCTCGCGGTTGCGGATGTCGGCAAGCGCATCGTCCTCCAAACGGCTCACGTCCTGATCGTTCAGGATGTACCTCCCTGAAGTCGGACTGTCAAGGCATCCGAGCATGTTCATCAGCGTGGACTTTCCGGAGCCCGACGGGCCCATCAGGGCCACGTATTCGTTGGCGTGGATGTCCAAATCCAATCCGTCCAATGCATGAACCACCTGATCTCCAACATGGTACGTCTTGCGCAAGTCCCGCGCGTGAATCAAGGGTTGTCCACCAGCCATGGTGCGAAGTTAGGTTTGACGCTCCCAAACAACCCTCAACCCCTTTTGTAAGTTTGGGAGATACAGCCCTTCAGAACCCCTGGAACTCAGCACATGATCCTCTCTCTCAGAACCCTCGGCTTTGCGGCAGCAACCCTCATCTTTTCCTGCGACTTGTGGGGACAGGTGACCATCACCCAACCGTATGCCACGGCGGAGGAGTACATCCAAGAAATCTTGCTTGGTGACGGCGTGACCGCAACCAACATCACGTACACCGGTAGCCTCGCGCAATTGGGGTTTCTGGAGAATGGATCCGGCTTATTTTCAGTGGAGTCGGGCTTGATGCTCAACACCGATGACGCGACATGCGAGGGTTTTTGTGCAGACTGCTTGGGCGGCACTGTGCCTGATGCAGATTTGCTCAGTGTGGCCAACTCTGTGCCCCCACTCATCGGCCAGTCCTTCACGGTGAGCAGTGTCAACGATTTGTGCATTCTGGAGTTTGATTTCGAGGCTGGAGGCGACAGCATTGCGTTCAATTACGTGTTTGGATCTGACGAATACCTCACCTACGTCAACACCACGTATAACGACATTTTCGCTTTTTTCCTCAGTGGCCCGGGCATCTCCGGTCCCTACGCTTCGCCTGCAGGATTTCCCGAAGGCGCCATCAACATTGCCCAAGTTCCTGATTCAGACCCCCTGTTGCCCGTTACCATCAGCTCGGTCAACAACGTGACGAACAGCGCGTATTACATTGACAATCCCCTTCAAGACGGCATCTGCACCAACGGCTACACAACCACCTTCACCGCTGCGGCTGCAGTGCAATGCGGGGAGACGTATCACATCAAGCTCGCGATTGCAGACGGTTCGGACACCGCGTTGGAGTCTTTTGTGGTGCTTGAAGCCGGCTCATTCAGCTCGAATGCGGTGAATCTTGAGGCTGACGCTGTCCCTTTCTCCGCTGGAGGTCTTGAAAATCTGGTTCCCTACGAATCGTCTGTGGGCCTTCCCGCCGTCTTCGACTACCCCAACGGGGAGTCTTTCCCCTTCGAGGATTGGTCTGCGAACAATGAAATCGTGGTGACCGTGGACGGACAAGAAACGGTCATCGATGCCGTCATCATCGAAGGCTGCAACGACGCGAGGTTCACCGTGATTCGCCCTGAGGTGGAGTCCGAGCTCTTGGACACCCTTTACCTCGACCTTGCTGGTTCAGCGGTGCTCGGATTGGACTACAGCGACACCTTCAACGAGGTCATCATGACCCCGGGCCAAACCGAAAGTGAAATCACCCTCGGCGTGGTGGATGACGGTGCCGATGAAGGCGTGGAATTCGTGGAAATTACCTACGAATACATCAACGGATGTGGTGAGCTGATCTCCACCACGTCCAAGGTGGTGATTCTGGACCCCATCCCCGTACAAGCCACAGCCTCAGAGGTGGATTGCCAGAATTTGGATGGAACCCAAGTCCTGGGATACGACAACATCTCAGGATATGGACCCTTCAATTACGTCTGGGATGGAAACGTGTGGAACAATGCCTTGGAAGATCCCGCCGATTGGGTGACCTCCTTTGACTCTTTGTTCACGATGACTGATGCAGAAGGACAGCTGCAGTCGAGCCACATCATTGAACTGATTGTGGTCGACCAATGCGGCAAATCCTTCCCGTTCGAGCAAGAGGTGTTGTACCCCGTCATGACCGAGGCCGAAATTTGTGGAGGGGCACAGCAAGACTTTCCAGCGTTCAACTCGGGCATCCTTGTGGAAGATGTGCTCTACAATGGCATTTCATTCATCACGGGCAGCCCGGATGCACCATTGACGGTCGATGTCACCGCCAACGGAGAACGTTGGAAGCTGAATGGCATTTCAGCGGATGTCGTCGAAGACACCTGGCAAGGCACAGTGACCTTGGTAGACACATGTGGATACGAAACAGAGGCCCTGATTCGGGTCAGAGATTGTGTGGTTCCCAACGTCTTTACGCCTGACGGGTTCGGTGGCAACAACACGTTTCGCATTCGAGGCCTTGACGGCTTCATGGGGTCGCGTCTCGTCGTCTACAACCGATATGGCACCGTTGTATTCCAAGACGAAACCGCCACGGATGCTGAGTTTGAGCTGTTTTGGGACGGACGATATGCCAATGGCAACGAAGCGCCAGAAGGCTCTTACCAATGGGTGCTTCTCCGCGCAGACGGACTCCGTGAAACCGGAGAGCTCACGCTTCTTCGTCAGAACTGATTGACCTTATCCAATGAGAGACCTTCCGGTCATCTCGGCAGGCTGATTCAAGCCCATCAATTGAAGGACGGTTGGGGCGACATCCGCGAGGATGCCGTCGCTCACCTTGATTCCCTCTGGACCGTGCACCCAAATCGGCACCGGATTGGTCGTGTGCGCGGTGTGCGGCGTGCCGTCGGTGTTGCGCGCGAGGTCGGCATTCCCGTGGTCCGCAATGACGACCACGGCGTACCCCTCGGCCTTGGCGGTTTCCATCACCTTCTTCAGGCACCGATCGGTGGTCTCGACGGCTTTCACCACTGCCTCAAACACGCCGGTGTGGCCGACCATGTCTGGGTTGGCAAAATTCAAGCAGAGAAAATCGGGCTGCCATGACGTCAAGGCTTCCACGGCCTTCTCGGTGAGCTCAGGTGCCGACATCTCCGGCTGCAAATCGTACGTGGCCACTTTGGGACTCGCGGCCATGGTGCGCTGCTCCCCTTCGAAGGGCTCCTCACGCCCCCCACTCAAGAAGAACGTCACGTGGGGATACTTTTCGGTTTCCGCCATCCGGAGCTGGGTTCGGCCCTGGGCACTGACCGCCTCGCCCAAGGTGTTCACCAAATTGGGCTTGTCGTACAGCACGTGCACCCCTTCAAAACTCTCGTCGTAGTTGGTCATGGTGACGTAGTGCAAGTCCAGCGGCGCCATGTTCTGGTCGGGGAACGACTGCTGCGTCAGGGCTTGGGTGATTTCGCGGCAGCGATCTGTTCTGAAGTTGAAGCAGAGGACGACGTCCCCGGGACGGATGTGGCCGTCGACGCCTTCGATTTGGAAGGGCACCACAAACTCGTCGGTGATGTCCTGATCGTAGTGCGCCTGCACCCCTTCCACGGCAGAGGCATGTCGCTCTTCGACTTCTCCCACCAAGGCGCGGTAGGAATGTGCCACGCGCTCCCAGCGTTTGTCTCGATCCATGGCATAGTAGCGGCCGTGCACCGAGGCGATTTGGGCTTGTTTGCCCTCCAAGTGGGCTTCCAAATCGGCGAGGTAGGTCGTGCCCATCTGAGGCGCGGTGTCCCGGCCATCGGTGAAGGCATGGATGACACAATCGGACACCCCTGCGGCCTCTGCGGCATCCACCAATGCGTGCAAGTGGGCCTGTTGGCTGTGCACCCCGCCACGCGACACCAATCCCATGAGGTGCAGGCGCTTGCCCGGTTCTGAAGCGACACGAAGCGCTTCTTGCAACACGGGCTCTTTCGCCATGGAACCGTCGGCCACAGCACGGTCGATGCGCAGCAAATCTTGGTACACCACACGGCCCGCACCGATGTTCATGTGTCCCACTTCGCTGTTGCCCATTTGGCCATCAGGCAAGCCCACATGCTCCCCGTCTGTCCGGAGCGTGGCGTGGGGGGTGTGGGCGTTCAGGGTGTCCACATAGGGCGTCTGCGCCACTTCAATCGCGTTGTTGCCGTCGGCGTTGCCGAGGCCCCAACCGTCCAGGATGATCAATGCCGTTTTCACGCCGCGAAGGTAGGGGCTGACTCAACGTCCCTGAGGCCAAACCACCCGAACCGCAAAACCCACAGGATCGAGGTCGCGCATGTCCATGAGGGCGCCGTGCAAGAGTGCCGTCTGGGCGACAAGGTGCAGTCCCAGACCTGTGCCCGAACCTTCCTCCTTGAGCCGCACAAAAGGCGCCTTGGCCGACTCGCGATCAGCCTTGGGAATGCCCTCCCCTTCGTCACACACCTCCAGCACCGCGTCTGCCCCGATCACCTCTGCCCGCACCTCGACAGCGCCTTGGCTGTATTTCAAGGCGTTTTCAATGAGGTTGGATGCCGACAGTACCCAAAGTGCCCGGTCGCCGCGCACCTCTTGAGAACCCTCGATGCGATGCAATCGGATTCGGTCGCGTTGTACGCCCGACACGCGCCCCACGGCCTCGTCAAGCATGTCGCCCCAATCGAAGGTGGACGCTTGCACGTCAGTTTGGCGTTGCAGCCGGGTGGCGACCAACATCTCCTCCACGCGGTGACCCAAATCTTGCACGCCGTTCTGCATGTTTTCCAGCACTGCGGCGCGGTCCTCCTCGGACAACTTCAGTCGCCTCAAAGAGTCCACGCCAAGCTGCACGCTGGCGAGGGGGGTCTTCAGCTCATGGGTGACCCCCAACAGCAAATTGCGTTCGCGGGCAAGACGCATGCGTTCTTGCCTGAAGTTGCGCTCCAATCGCATCACTCCAAGGACCAAAAGGGCCGCAAAAACAGAACCCTCCCCGAGGACCATCCAACGTTCGCGGGCGCCGCCTGTGCTTGCCAGGAGGTAGGCCCACCAACTGAATTGCAGAAGCACATACGCGCCAAGCACGCGCACGAGCCAAATGCCTCGAACCCCTGGGGTCACCGCTGCCCAGAGCGGTCTCTCGAACCTTCTTCCAGCCATGGGGTCAAAGGCAAAATGTAATCCATGGGGCGAGCCATGACGTAGTGACGTTCGTCCCCACTTCGGCCCCGCAACACCATGGTGGAGCGCACCACCCAACCATGAGATGCCAACACGTTTAACGCCTGTGAAGTGCTTTCGAAACGGTGGGTCTTGAGCTTCTTGGTTGCAGACAAGAACTGTGGATCACGGGTTGCCCGCATCACCACGTCGTCGATGTTGAAGCGAACCACCTCCGTGTTGGACTGATTGAATGCCACCAATGTGCCATAGAATTCGCCGGAATTGATGTGGGTGCGGTGCGCGCCCCCTTTCCCGTCATTCCTGCTGCCCATCCGTGCATCTTGCGCTGTCATGGTGGCCGCCATGGTCAGCAGGCCAAGTGTCATCATCCAAGTTTTCATGTCCGTGTGTTTTATGGACCTCCAAGGTAGCAAGAAGAACGCGTTTGGGCGCAAAAGGAGGAACACGACGGAACAAAGTGGTTTGCGGGCGTCACGCCATCCGCACATGCTGCCTCCGCATGTGTGGTGCCTTGAGGAGAAACCCCCTGCCACGCCAAGAGAAACTCACCCGCCATTCAGGCCGTGACTGCAACTCCCGCCAAGCGCGATGCATGCCATGGCTCCAGGCGATGTCATCGATCACAAGCACCTCACGCACATGAGGCGCCAACGCATCTGCCAAATGCAGCGTGGCCCCTTCCTCGTGAAACCCGTCCAAGTACACGACGTCCCAGAATTCTCCTTTCCCCACACGGCCAACCAATTCCACGAAGTTGCCGCATTGGGCGTGAATGCCGCTGGAACATCCCAGCGTGTCCCACCCTTTTTGGGCCCAAGCCAAGGTCTGGGGACATCCCTCCCACGTCTCCACGTCCCAACCTGTGGCCGCCACGTGGGCGGACATGACTCCGAGCGATGTGCCCAACTCCAAAAACCGCCCCTTGGGTGCAACACATCGGAGCCAACGACCAAGGGCGCGTGCATCCTCCTCGGGCGTCAAGGCCCGCGATGCCATGTCTTGGACAGACACCGTTGCCTGCTTCTTCCCGCTCTTGCGCTCACCCGCCCCCAAATCACGACGAACGACAAGGTCGCTCGTGCGGCTCAGTTGCGTCCGCCACGCCGCGATGGCGTCGATGGCATCCTCCTCCACCGGGGCAGAATGGGGCCAATGTTTGGGATTGGATTGAAGGGCCCTCCCCCACGTAAACAGGGTGGGCGAATGCAACTTTCGCCAAGAGGTTCCCAACCATGGTGCCACCAGACGGGTGTCCCGAAAGCGCAACCACCGGTCCTTCAAAGACGGTGTTCGAGACGCGAGGGATGCATGATGGTCGGCCATGGGGCAACAAACATACTTCGCTATCTTCGCGGTCCCCGGGCGGTTAGCTCAGTTGGTTCAGAGCACCTCGTTTACACCGAGGGGGTCGGGGGTTCGAGTCCCTCACCGCCCACCCAAATTCCACCACAAAGGCCCCTGCATTGCAGGGGCTTTTTGATGCCCCCAACATGCGCCAAGCTCGTTTGAGTCAGGGCCCCTTCCGGGTCCACCGACCGCAGCAACGCGAGGGAGGTAGTCCCTCTCAGAATGAAGTGTCAGACCGGCCAATCCGCGATCCGCTGCGGCGCGTCCCGAAGGACATCCCCCACCACAAACAAACTGCCACCCACCCAAATCACGTCGTTTTCCCCTGCAGCATCCATCGCATGGGCCAGGGCTTCGACCGGCACACTCACCACCGCACCCGACAATGCTGGACGCAGAGAGGCGACCTTGGACGCCTCCATGGCGCGAGGAATGTCCGCCGCGCACCACACGAAGGACGCGTTTTCAGGCAACAACGACATGACTTCATGGTGGTCCTTATCCGCCACAGCACCCCAAATCACCCACAGTCTCCCACCTCGTGTTTGGACCTTGGCTTCCAGCGCGCGCACCATGGCCGCAACCCCATCGATGTTGTGTGCCCCATCGAGAATGACAAGTGGCTGCCTCGGAACGGCCACCTCCTGCCATCGGCCGCGTTGCCCCGTGATTGCCGCATAATCTGACAGCCCAGATTGAATGGCCTCCTTCGAAATGGCCAAGTCCCTGGCTTGAAGGACCTTCAACGTAGCGAGCGCAGTGCTCAGGTTTTGACGCGTCACAAACGACGCTTCCTCGTGAAGGTGAGCCGATGCCTCGCCTTCCACGTCCCGTGCAAAGTGCACCTCTGAAGACGACCGCAAGGCGGCCGCCAGCAATTCGGATTGCGCCTCGGGCCGCATGGGACCGAGCACCACGGGCACGCCGTCCTTGAAAATGCCTCCTTTTTCCTTGGCGATGCTCCGGATGTCTGGCCCAAGGAATTGTTGATGGTCGAGGCCAATGTTCGTGACCACGGCGACCTCAGGCGCAGGGATGACGTTGGTCGAATCCAACCGCCCGCCCATGCCTGTTTCCAGCACCACCACATCGCACTGCAATTGGGCAAAGTGAACGAGCGCCATCCCAAACGTCAGCTCAAAAAACGACGGCGTGCCCCAAGTGCCTTCGGACGCTTGCCACCGCACGACAAAGTTCACCACGACCTTCTCGGGAATGCACTCCCCGTTGACCCGAATCCGTTCGCGAAAGTCCACGAGGTGGGGAGACGTAAACAGCCCCACACGACAACCGGCCTGCTGCAACGCCGCCGCCACCATGTGACAAACCGTGCCCTTGCCGTTGGTCCCGGCCACATGTACAAACTTCAGGTCCTTCTCTGGATTCCCCAACGCTGCGCACACCAAGCGTGTCGCACTCAAGTCCGCTTTGTACGCCGCGGGACCCTGCCGTTGAAACATGGGAAGCTGCGTGAACAAGGCGTTCACCGCTTCGGCGTAGGTCATCTCACTCAAGGTCGAAGGTGATGGTGATGTACCCCAAACGACGGCTCTGCGTCGCACTGCCGTCAAACCGGGCCGTCATCGCCGCCCGTTGTGCCAGTTTGACGTGGTACGAATCCGTCAGGGTCGTCAACCTCGATTCATACACCGGGCTCGCACTGATGACCTTGCCGTCGGCACCGACTTGAATACGCATGCGGACCGTCCCGGCCTCTTGGGGTTTCTCGTCCAACCTCGGGTCGCCAATCATGCTTCCGCCTCCGACCAGGCCTTCTCCAACATCCCCGGACACCACGCCACGCCCCTCGATTTTGCCGGTCTCCTCGCCTTCGTTGCCCGTGCCTTGGGTGCTTCCCTGAGACCCGCCGCCGCCGGCGCTGGGATCTCCTGGATTGCGGAACAAATGGGCCGTTCGGTCTTGGCGAACCGGTTCGGGATCGGGCTCGGGTTCTGGGTCGGGATCCGGCTTGACGTTCACGGCCATCTCACTGGACTCCTGGGTGACGACCTCTTCCGCGGCCTCTTCCACCACCGGCTCCGGTTCCGAAGCCGCCACGGCTTCTTCCTCCGCTTCCTGCACCACCTCGCTTGGGGTCTCCGACTCCGTGTCCCCTCCCGCCTCCTCGGTCGAACCGAGGTCCGCAAACCCGACGGCAACGAATTGCTCTCCCGGCGGCGGGTCTTGGATCGTGAAGGCCGTCAAAAAGAAACACAGCGCGAGCACCCCGACGAACAAGAGGCCGCTCAACGCAGCGGCTTGCCGTTGGTTGCGCTTCTCCAAAGAGACGCGCGCTTGCTCGAGTTGTTCCTTGTTCGACATGAGGGTCGCAGGGGGTTACTTGGTGCTGGCCGGGTTCGAACCCAGCATGATCTTCCACTGGTTGGCCTTGGCCATGCCAATGAGCTCGACGGTTTGGCCTGTGGGGACGCTTTTGTCTACTTGCAGGTACAAGACCTTCTCGGACTGCTTGTCCATTTCCAGCCTCAATTTGGGCTCCAAATCCGCCCGCGAGATGGGCCGAACTTCTCCATTGAGGTGATATGAACCATCTTCCTGGATGCTGACCGTCAAGCGGGATGTCACAGACGTGGTGCCCTTGGAGGTGGGCAAATCGACGTTCACGCCGTTGCTCACCAGCGTCGAGAGAATGACGAAAAAGATGAGCAGCAGGAACACGAGGTCCGTCATGGACGACATGTTGCCCGTCACGCTGACTTTGTTGCGTTGGCCGAGGTTCATCCGCGTGCAGGTTCTTCGAGGATGTCAATGAATTCGAGGCTGTTCGCCTCCATACGGTGTACCACCTTGCTCACCTTGCTCACCAAGTGGTTGTACGCCATGTAAGCCAAAATCCCGACAATCAATCCCACAATCGTGGTCACCATCGCTTGCTTGGTGCCCGATGAGATGTCGCTGACTTGCACCGTCCCGGCCGCCTCCATGTCCAAGAACACATTCACCATCCCGATGACCGTCCCCAAGAAACCGACCATGGGCGCCGCACCCGCCACCGTGGCGAGGGTGCTGAGGTTTTTCTCGAGGCGGTAGATCTCGAGCTTGCCCACATTTTCGATCGCCACGCTGATGTCCTTGAGCGGCTTGCCAATGCGGCTGATGCCCTTGTCGAGCATGCGACCGAGGGGCGTGTTGCTGTCGGTGCACAGGTTCCGCGCGCTGCTCAAATTGCCCTGCGAGATGTAATCCTTCAGGCGGTTCATGAAGTCGGGGCTGACCTTGTCGGCTTTTTGGATGGCCAAAAAGCGCTCGAAGAACACGTACATCCCAATCAAGCTCATCAGCGCCAAGGGGAGCATGATGTACCATCCGCCCTCCATGAGCAGCTGAAGCACATTCACATCCACCTCTGTGATTTCAGGGGCGGCGTCCACCGCGTTGGGGGTGGCTTGAAGCAGGAAAAAAGCGAGGGTCGATTGCATGGATGGAAGGATTCCAGGGTTTGAACGTACAAGTTCCCCTGAATATTGGCCCTTTGCCCACCCTGCGCCCCTCAGTTATTCAATGCTGTGGGTTCACAACGCCCTGACGCCGTGAGGGGTCTCGTCACGCAAACATGAGCAAGTACACCCCGGCACCTGCGAAGTACCCCAACACCGCCAAGAGGCTGATTTTCTTGAGGTACCACACAAAATCGATGCGCTCCAAGCCCATCACCGCGACCCCGGCTGCGGAGCCGATGATCAAGGCGGATCCGCCTGTCCCTGCGCAATAGGCGAGGAACTGCCAAAAAATGCCATCCTGCACAAACATGCCCGTCCACCCATCGGTCACCGCAGCCGCGGGAACGATGTCGTACATGCCCATGCTCGCAGCCACGAGTGGCACGTTGTCGACGATGGCGCTCAAGAGGCCAATCGCCAGGTCGATGAGGTACACGTCGTCAAGGCTGGTCCGCAGCCAATCGGCGGCAAGCAGCAGGTGCCCCGCCTCTTGCAGGGAAGCCACAGCCAGCAGAATGCCTAGGAAAAACAGCACCGAAGCCGTGTCGATTTTGCGCAACACCCCAATGACGGTGAGGTGGGCTTTCTCTTCGATGTTTTTGGAATGGTGAAGGCGCTCCGTGAGCATCCACAGCGCCCCCAAACTGAGCATCATGCCCATGAAGGGAGGCAGGTGGGTCACCGTCTTGAACACCGGCACAAACAACAGGCCCGCCACCCCGGCGCCAAACACCAAGTTACGCTCGAACGGGGTGGTCGGATCCCACTCTTCTTCGTCCTCAGAAACAGGGCGGTCGATTTCCCCTTTCAGACGCACACTCAACGCGACGAGGGGCACCAACAAGCACACCACGCTGGGCAAAATGAGGTTGGCAATGATGGTGGTGGTGGTCAGCTGTCCACCGATCCACAGCATGGTCGTGGTGACGTCCCCAATCGGAGACCAAGCCCCACCGGCATTGGCCGCGATGACCACCATCCCGGCGAAAAGCCAGCGGGTTTGGCGGTCGTCGATGAGCTTACGCAACAACGACACCATCACAATCGACGTGGTCAGGTTGTCCAGCAGCGCGGAAAAGAAGAAGGTGAGGATGCAGACAATCCACAGCATTTTGACCTTGTTTCGGGTCTGAATGCGGTCCGTGATGACCCGAAATCCCTCATGCGCATCAACCAATTCCACGATGGTCATGGCCCCCATGAGGAAGAACAAAATGCTGCTGATTTCCTCCATGTGGTGGAGCAGCCTGTGTTCAAAAAACTGCGCCAAACCGCCGTGACCCCCTGCGCCGTGATCGGCCGCGAACAAGTGGTATTCCTCGGCAAGGTGCGCGGGCACGTCGTGCCATCCGAGCACGAACAAGGCCCAACACACGGTGCCTGTCACCAGGGCCGAGGCCGCCTTGTCAATGTGAATGTTGTGCTCCAGGGCGATGAACGCATACCCCAGAATGAAAACGACGAGAATGAAAATGTCCATGGTTGAATGTCTAAGGGCAAGATGAGCCGGTTTGTTCGCTCACGCGTGAACAGAACAACAAGTTGCTCACATCAAAAAGCCCAAAGCGCGTTCAAACGCCTTGGCCGTGAAATGGGTGGCGTCCGGATGGGTTTCCTTGACCTTGGCCAGTGCCTCCCGAATCAACTGCGAAGTGTCTTCAAAGATGGCTGCGTCCGACATGTCCACGTCTTCGTCGCTCATCAAATAGGCGAACACCCGCGCCATGCCGCAGTTCGCAATGAAGTCGGGAATGACAGTCATGTGCGCATCTGCGTACTCGGCGATGGGTCCATAGAAAATTTCCGCATCCGCAAACGGGACGTTGGCGCCAGACGAGATGACCTCCACCCCGGCCGCGACCATGCGCTCCACCTGATTTTGGGTGACCAATCGACTTGCCGCACAGGGCAAGAACACATCCGCCTTCACATCCCAAATGGCCGCGTTGACTTCTTCAAACGACTGCAGTCCCTCAGCTTTCAGTGCATTGCCTTCCTTGGCCAGAAACAAGCCCTTGACTTCGTCGTAGCTCATGCCTTCCGGGCGGATCAAACCGCCAACGCGGTCGATGATGCCGACGATGCTTGCACCGGCTTGGGCGAGGTACAGCGCTGCAGCTGCGCCGACGTTGCCCCAGCCTTGAACCACCACTTTTTTGCCCGCCACGCTGGACCCCGACAACTCGTAGTAGTGACGCACAGACTCGCTCACGCCGTATCCCGTGATCAAGTCGGCCACGCGAATCTTTCGCTGGATGTCCGGGCTGATGGCCGGGTCTTCCACCGGCTGAGACACCCCCTGGCGGAGGTTGCCGATGCGGCGCACTTTTTGGGCTTCGTTGGGCTGAAAGTGTCCCGTGAATACGCCTTCCTGCGGGTGCCACACGCCGTTGGCTTCCGTCATGGGAATGACCTCGTGGATCTCGTCGACGTTGAGGTCACCTCCCGTCCCGTAGTAGTGCTTCAAAAGCGGCGTCACCGCCTTGTACCAACGTTCGAGAACGCCTTTTTTGCGTGGGTCTGCCGGATCGAAGTCGATGCCGCTTTTGGCGCCCCCAATGTGCGGACCCGAGACGGTGAACTTCACCTCCATGGTTTTCGCCAGACTCTCCACCTCGCGCTGATCAAGCCCTTTTCTCATCCGCGTGCCGCCACCGGCCGCACCGCCTCTCAAGGAATTGATGACCACCCATCCACGGGCTTCCGTTTCGCTGTCTTGCCACGCAAACACAATTTCTGGTGCGCGGTTTTCGTAGGCTTTCAGTAGGTCTTTCATGCGGTTCATTTCAAACGCGGACGCGAAGTTAGGCCAAACCCCTCCGTGGCGACTGCCTTCCAACCGGGGTCAAAGGCCTCGAGGACCGACCCCCCACAAGGCGCCGCCAGACGTGGCCATCCGAGCGCCCGTGACACTGGGCAAGGCGTTGGGCTGACCCAACCACCGAAGCAATCCGAGCCAGGCAAAGACCAGCGCCTCCTTGCCATGAACCAACGTCTCTTCCGGCACGTGCCAGGTGACGTCACGATCCAACGTTGCCTGTCTGAGCGCCGCCATCAATGTGGGGTTGCAGGCGCCCCCACCCGTCACCAGCACGCGCGATCCAATGGGGACGTCGCGGGCCACGGCCCAACTTGCGTAAGCCACGGCCGTGGCCAAGACGTCGTTCAACGAATGCGCTTGCAAGGCCTGCTCCGCATGCGGCCACACCTTCTGCTCAAGCCATTCCCGACCCAAGCTTTTTGGGGCCGTTTGGACGTGGAACGGGAGCGCTTGCCAGGATTTGAGAAGGTCTGGCAAAATGGAGCCTTCTGCGGCCATGGCCCCGTCGCGGTCCATGTCCAATCCGACCGTTTGGACCAAGCGATTCAACAGCAAGTTGGCGGGCCCCACATCCCAGGCCACGCGGGTTCCGGTGGCGTTGTCCATGCTGAGGTTGGCGAATCCTCCGAGGTTGAGTGCAACGTCCCAGTGGCCAAACAGCATCTGGTCTGCAAGCGGCACCAAGGGCGCGCCCTGCCCACCCGTCGCCACATCCAAGCTCCGCAAATCACTCACCACCGGAACGCCGAGATGTGCGTGCAACACGGCCCCATGTCCAATCTGACAGGTCCACCCTTCGTCGGGACGGTGAAAGACCGTGTGACCGTGAGAACCCACGACATGGGGCTTGGACACCTCCACGCGGTTCATCCAAGCCTCGACCTCCTCGGCGGTCCATTCTGCCCACGCTGTGTCGAGACGCATGAGGTCTTCCGCGCCCAACGTCATGGCATGCCAAAGCTGGTCGCGCAACGCCTCTGGGTAGGGAAGTGTGGCAAAGGCATTCATGGTGAAGGACCATGCCAGGGTTTGGGGGTCTTGCTTGAAGCACACGGAGGCCACATCCAAGCCATCCACGGACGTGCCACTCATGAGACCGAGGGCATGCCACCCATCGAGAGGGCACCTGCTGTTATCTTCGCCACGCATCGGGATGGAAATTACTGCGCAACAGGAGTGACCGAACGACGCTGACATCTGGACTTTTTCACCTCTAAGGGAAGCAGGCAATGAACCTCAACCTCACAGAAGAACAACTTGCGGTGCGCGACGCCGCCCGCGATTTCGCCCAAAACGTCCTCAAGCCAGGCGTGATTGAACGCGACAGAGACCAACGTTTTCCTGCAGAGGAAGTCAAGCAACTCGGAGAGCTCGGCTTCATGGGCATGATGGTGGATCCCAAGTACGGAGGGTCTGGCATGGACACGGTGAGCTACGTGCTCGCCATGGAAGAGATCAGCAAGGTGGACGCGTCCACGAGTGTGTGCATGAGTGTGAACAACTCCCTCGTGTGCTACGGCCTCCAAGAATTTGGGACAGAGGCGCAAAAAGAGAAGTTCCTTGTCCCACTTGCGTCAGGTCAAAAAATCGGCGCCTTCTGCCTTTCCGAACCCGAAGCCGGCTCCGACGCGACCTCCCAACGCACCACCGCCGTCGACATGGGGGACCACTACCTCCTCAACGGCACCAAGAACTGGATCACCAACGGCAACAGCGCCTCAACGTACCTCGTCATCGCCCAAACCGACCCTGAAAAGGGACACCGCGGCATCAACGCCTTGATTGTCGAGCGCGACATGCCTGGCTTCCAAATCGGTGCCAAAGAAGACAAATTGGGCATCCGGGGTTCCGACACCCACACCTTGATGTTCCAAGACGTCAAAGTGCCCAAGGAAAACCGCATTGGCGAAGATGGATTCGGATTCAAGTTTGCCATGAAAACCTTGAGTGGTGGCCGCATTGGCATCGCCGCCCAAGCCCTCGGCATCGCCTCTGGCGCCATGGAGCTCGCCATCGCTTACTCCAAAGAGCGCAAGGCCTTCGGAAAGGAAATCCACAAGCACCAGGCCATTGCCTTCAAGCTGGCCGACATGGCCACACAAATTGAGGCGGCTCGTTTGTTGACCTTGAAATCCGCGGCCCTCAAGGACGCGGGGGAGAACTACGATTTGGCCTCATCCATGGCCAAGTTGTACGCCTCTGAAGTGGCCATGAAGCAAACCGTCGAGGCCGTGCAAGTCCACGGCGGATACGGTTACGTCAAGGAATACCACGTGGAGCGCCTGATGCGCGATGCCAAGATCACACAGATCTACGAAGGCACGTCAGAGGTCCAAAAAATCGTGATCAGCCGATCCGTTCTGGCGGACTGATCCACGCCGCGACCTCCTGGGGAGTCGCTCTCAATTCACCTGCTCGTTTCTGGCGTTCCACACGGAGCGCTCGCCGCGCAGCCATGTGACGATTTCGTCGCGTCCGTCCTTGTCGACGTCACGCTTTTCGATGCGGTCTGCACGGGTCAACCCTGACAAACCCACTTCTTCGCCTTGGCCCAAGGTGAATTCACGCACCCACCCCGTCTCGTCGACGTACAACACAGACGTGCGGTCCAAGTTGGCGCCCTTCCGAAAGACGGGGGCGTGTCGGGGATCCACCCTGACGGGCGTGGTCGCCCGGGTGCTGCCGTTTCGCTTTAGCAGCTCCACTTGCCCGTTTTCGCGTCCCACGTAGAGGTAGTCTTTGGACCCAAGCCTCAAGTGACGGATGTGACGAATCGGCGAGGACACGTCCACCCCGTCTCCGGGGCGGTGTTTCCAGCCGGTGGTTCGCTCTCCTTCCCCTCTGAAGTTCTCCACCAACCCGCTTGCCCCGGACGCCACCAGGTACCTGTACTTCCTCGTGTTTTCGTAATCCACAAGCGCCCAGGCCGTCCACTCCCCCCGTGCAGGTTTGAGGGGGAAGCCCGAGACTTCGCGTCCTTTGACGTCCACCAGGTGCAGTGCAGACGGCTCACAGAACATGGCTTGGTACTTCCCGTTGGCATAGACATCCACCTCCAACGCGCCCCCCACCAGCAAAGGGGAGGCCAAGGTCATGGACCACACCGCAGCCCCATTGTCTTGCGCTGCCAGAAGCGTCTCGGCCCCCAAACTCAGGGTCATTTCCGATGCAGTCCGGTGGTTCCGCACCCTTCCCACAACGCCGTCTCTCGCCGTACCGAGGTTGACGGCAACCGGATTTGGGGAGGACCTGACATCGTCCATCTCGTCTGCTCGCTGAGGAACCCAAACCACCACCCCATTGTCCATCGCCGATCCCGTCCAAGTGGAGGACGGGGTTTGACCCGTGCGCTCGTCTTCGAGGACCGCCCATGTCCAATCGGGCGACCCATTCACAATGACGTCGTATCCCTCCCAGCTGATGGACCACCCGCGGGCTGTTGCCAAGGCTTGAAAGTCTTCACGCCACTGGGGCTCGACGTGCCATCTGCCCCCGTCTTCCCAACGCGTTCCCCAAGCGGACACTCGAATGCCTGCCTCGCAAAACGTCAAGTCCAATGAGGCGAAGTCGGTGGGGGCTTCTCCTAGGCGGCCCGACCACCAATCGCTTGGCGCACCGGCACCCCGCGGCGCGAACAAAGTGGGGCGGACCGACGCATTGTCCTTGCCGCACCCCATGTCCAATTCCGGCCAAAACAGCACCCCCTCTCCTTGGAATTGCCAACCAAAATCCGTCCGATGCAACGCCGTCCCATCTTCTCCTTCACGCCAGCGCGCTGCCATTTCGCCGGGGCGTTCCTCCCAACGGGCCAGCGATGCTTCCGAGCCACTCAACCAACCACCTCGCCATGTGCGTTGGTCCCAACCGTCCGGCAAAACCGACCAAGCGTTTTCAGTGTGCCACACGCCATGGCCAGCTTCATCAAAAAACGCCCTGACCCAGGTGGTGGTGGGCACCTCCGCGCCCTGCGGCAATCGACGTTCCGCGGCCTCCGGCGTCATTTGCACCCACTCAGTCCAACCGTCCGAAGCCCAAAGCATCGGATTCGCCACTTCGCCTCCTTCCACAGGGTTGGTGACATGAAAAAAGGTCACCACCCCCGCAAGGAGCAAGGAAAAGACTGGAAAGATCCACGCACGCATGGGTCGAAGTTCGTGGCTGTCGTCAGGAAATCCGCACCCAATTGCTGCGGGCTTTCAACGCAGTTTCCAACGCTTCACGGAGCGCCGTGTGCTCAGGGCGGCCCAAATCGGGGTCCTCTTCGAGCACGGTTTGGGCGAGGTACCGTGCGCTGGAGAGCAAGGGCCTGTCGCGCACCAAGTCCGCCACTTTCAAGTCGGGAACCCCGCTTTGTTGCGTGCCCATCACGTCCCCGGGGCCGCGCAATTCCATGTCCACTTCCGCGATCTCGAAACCGTCGTTGGTGCGACACATGGTCTCGAGGCGTCGGCGCGCGTCCTGGCCGAGGTCCGACGACGACATCAAGATGCAATAGCTCTGGCTTGCGCCCCGCCCCACCCGGCCACGGAGCTGATGCAATTGTGACAACCCAAACCGCTCGGCGCTCTCAATGACCATGACACTCGCGTTGGGCACGTTCACCCCCACTTCGATGACCGTGGTGGCCACGAGGATTTGGGCTTGCCCCTTGGCAAACCGGTCCATCTCCCACGCCTTGTCGTCAGGCTTCATCCGACCGTGCACGATGGCCACCTGGTACTGCGGCGGCGGGAAGCGACGGACGATGCTTTCGTAGCCGTCCATCAAGTCTTTGTGGTCGAGCGTGGCACTCTCCTCAATCAGCGGATACACGAGGTAGATCTGTCTGCCCTCGGCGATTTGGTCTTCCAAAAATTGGAACACCCCGAGTCGGGCGGCATCGGTGCGGTGGACCGTTTGGATGGGTTTCCGCCCCGGAGGCAATTCGTCCAAAATGCTGGCGTCAAGGTCGCCGTAGGCCGTCATGGCGAGCGTGCGCGGGATCGGCGTGGCCGTCATCACCAAGATGTGGGGAGCCACCTTGGCCTTCTTCCAAAGCTTGGCGCGCTGGGCCACCCCAAACCGATGCTGCTCGTCAATGACCGCGAGTCCCAACCGGTCAAAGACCACGGTCGGTTCAATCAAGGCATGCGTGCCCACCAAGATGTCAATGTCCCCCGTCTTGAGGTCTTCCAAGATGGTTTTGCGGGCGGCGCCTTTGACAGAACCCGTGAGGAGTTCCACACGCACATCCATCGGCCCAAGCATTTCTCTCAGACCTTCGAGGTGCTGCTGGGCAAGGATTTCCGTCGGGGCCATGATGGCCGCTTGGTAACCGTTGTCTTTGGCAAGCAGGGCCGTCAGCAGCGCCACCACCGTCTTGCCGCTGCCGACGTCCCCCTGCAACAACCGGTTCATGTGCCAGCCCGTGTTGAGGTCGCCGCGGATCTCCCGGAGGACGCGTTTTTGCGCGTCGGTCAACTCGAAGGGCAGTCGGTCGTGGTAAAACGTGTTGAAGGCCTCGCCGACCTCCGCAAACCGCACCCCGGGCATGTCCTCGGTCACGGTCTTCTTGTGCTGAAGCAGGGTCAACTGCAATAGAAAGAGCTCCTCAAAGCGCAGGCGGGTTTGCGCCCGCTCCGCCTCTTGGGGCGTGGCTGGGGCGTGCACGGTGCGAAGGGCCTCTGCCCGTCCCATCAACCTCATTTCCCGCAACACCCGTTCGGGCAGCGTCTCCGTCATCGCCGGCTGCACCGCGGCGGCCACATTGCGAATCAACTTGGCGAGGCCCTGGCTGTGCAGGCCCTGACGGCCGAGCTTCTCCGTGCTAGAGTACACGGGATGCAGCCCATCTCCCTTCCTCGTCTCAAAGTGGGACAACAGCTCCACCTCGGGGTGGGCGATGTTCCATTTGCCCTTGTACAAGCTGGGCTTGCCGTAAATCACCACCTCCTTTTGAACAGGCAGGTTGCGCAGGATCCATTGCGCCCCTCGGAACCACTGCAATTCGAGGGTGGACTCGCCGTCGTCAAACACCGCGATCAGCCGGCTCCCTCGCGCCCCCCTTACTTCTTTGGCTTGGGTGATGACGCCCAGCATTTGCACTGCCGTGTGCTCGCCCTGAATGTCCACAATGCGGTGAAACTGGCTGCGGTCTTCGTACCGAAACGGCAGGTGCAGGAGCAGGTCCATGCACGTCCGAATGCCCAGCTCAGAAACAAGGGCGTCGGACCGTTTGGGCCCGACGCCTTTGAGAAATTCTACAGGAGTGGATGGGAGCACCTCGGCCATGGTCACGGCAAGCTACGTCCCTTCCCCCGTCAGACCAACATCAAGACGGGATTCTCCAAGTTTTGCTTGACTTCGTTCAAGAAGGCCGCACCGGTCGCGCCGTCGACCACGCGGTGGTCGCAGCTCAAGGTCACCTTCATGGTGTGGCCGGGCACCACAGCGCCGTCGCGCACGACAGGCACCGCCTGAATGCCACCCACTGCGAGGATGCACGCGTCGGGCGGGTTGATGATGGCCGTGAACTCGTCGATGCCAAACATGCCGAGGTTCGAGATCGTGAAGGTGTTGCCTTCCCAATCGCTCGGCTGGAGCTTTTTGTCTTTCGCTTTTTGGGCGAACTCGCGCACTTCCACGCCAATTTCCCCAAACGACTTCACGTTCGCGTGGCGCACCACGGGCACGAGCAAGCCGTCTTCGACCGCCACAGCCACGCCAATGTGAACGTGCTCGTTGTAGCGAATGCGGTCCTCCAACCAACTGCTGTTCACAGCGGGGTGGTTCTTGAGGGCCATGGCCACCGCCTTGACGACCATGTCGTTGAAGCTGACTTTGTGTGGGCCGCGGTCGTTGATGGCCTTGCGCGCCACCATGGCGGCGTCCATGTCAATGGTCAGGCTCAGGTAGAAGTGAGGCGCGGTGAACTTGCTCTCGGCCAAACGGCGGGCAATGGTCTTCCGCATCTGCGAAACACCCACTTCCGTGAAGCGCTCCACTGCGGTGGCAGCGCTCGCGCCTCCGCCCACGAAGGCTTCGACGTCGCGCTTGACGATGCGGCCGCCTTCCCCCGAACCTGGAATCAAGCCCAAGCTCAGTCCGCGCTCCTCGGCCAAACGCTTGGCCAAGGGTGACGCTTTCACGCGGCCGTTCGCCACAGCGGGAGCTGGGGCAGGGGCCGCTTGCGCTGCTGGGGCAGGGGCGGCTACAGGAGCCGGTGCAGGTGCGGGAGCTGGCGCAGGCGCCGCAGCGGGTGCTGGGGCCGGTGCAGGAGCAGGTGCGGCAGGGGCTTCCTCCGCCGGTGCCTCAGCCTCTGCAGAAGCGAGCAAATCGGCGATGTCCTCGCCCTTCTCACCGAGTACGCAGAGCACGCTGTCCACAGGGGCAGTGCCGCCTTTCTCCACACCAATGTGAAGCAAGACTCCGTCTTGGAAAGACTCAAACTCCATGGTGGCTTTGTCGGTTTCGATTTCAGCGAGCAACTCGCCGCTTTCCACCTCGTCACCAATGTTTTTGTGCCACTCAGCGACGACCCCTTCGGTCATGGTGTCGCTCAATTTGGGCATGCGAATGATTTCAGCCATGTCAGTCGTTCACAAAGGGGTAATCAGATTGCATGTAGACGTCCTCGTAGAGCTCGGAAGCGTCTGGAAGCGGGCTTTCCTCCGCAAACTTTATGGCTTCCTCCACTTGAGCCTTGACCTCCTTTTCAACGGCCTTGAGCTCCTCTTCCGTGTTCCACTTGTTCTCGAGGATGACGCCGCGGACATGGGCGATGGGATCGCGCTCTACGTAGCTGGCCACCTCGTCCTTGGTGCGGTACTTCTGGGGATCACTCATGGAGTGGCCCTTGTAGCGGTAGGTCTGGATGTCCAAAAGTGTGGGACCCTCGCCTTTGCGGCCACGCTCTGCAGCTTCGGCGATGGCGTCGCGAACCGCCTCAGGGCTCATCCCGTCCACAGTTGCAGAGGGCATTTTGTAGCTCGCGCCGAGCGTCTCGAGGTCGGTCACGTTGGACGTGCGCTCGACCGAGGTGCCCATGGCGTACTGGTTGTTCTCGATGATGAAAATCACAGGGAGCTTCCAAGTCATGGCCATGTTGAAGGTCTCGTGCAACATGCCTTGGCGCGCCGCACCGTCCCCCATGAAGCACACGGTCACGTGGTCCTCTTTGCGGTACTTGTCCGCGAAGGCGATGCCGGCACCGAGGCCGATTTGGCCCCCGACAATGCCGTGTCCGCCAAAGAGGTTGCGCTCTTTGTCAAACATGTGCATCGAACCACCCTTGCCCTTGCTCGTTCCCGTCTTCTTGCCGTACATCTCGGCCATGACATACTTGGGATCGGTGCCCAACACGAGGGGGTGAGCATGGTCGCGGTACGCCGTGATTACACGGTCCGTAGGGCGGATGGCCTCACGCATGCCGGAAAGCACGGCTTCTTGTCCAATGTACAAGTGGCAAAAGCCACCGAATTTTTGTTGGATGTACAGCTGGCCGCAACGTTCCTCGAACTTTCGCATGAGGTACATTTCGCGAAACCAGCGCGTGTATGTGTCTTTGTTCAGGCCCTTTGCTGACTTCTTGGCAGCGGGCTTACGTCCTGCTTTTGCGGGCTTTTTGGTCGCTGCAGTCGCTGTAGGTTGTGAAGTTGCCATCGCGTTTGGATTAACGTTCAAATATAGCGTTCCGCCTCACCCGTTCGCCGGACCAATGTCACGAGCCACCCTCCATCTCATATCGTGTACCAAGTACACTATATCAAGTACACCTTTGTATACCAACCAAAGAGCCCCACGCAACGAACGCCTTGCAACGCGCGTTGTACCTTCACGGCCGCTCCCCGGACGCCCCACACCAAACCTGCAATTTGTCTCCTCAACTCCATCAACTGCTTCAGAGCCGAAGTCCCCTCGGACTTGAGGCCATTGACGCCGTGGCGCTGATGGACCGCTTCGACTCCAAATACGTGGTTCCCGTGGCATGGCTGGAAAACCTTGTCCAAGAGCTGGACGAACACAGTGTTCTTTCCATCCAAGACCACGTCTCCACGGTCTACAACAACCTCTACTTCGACACGCCGGAAGGGACTTGTTTGGAGGACCACACCCGTGGCAAAAACATCCGATACAAGGTGCGCGTTCGCCAATATGCCAACACCGGGGTGGCTTTTTTGGAGGTGAAGTTGCGCGACGTGCACAGCAAGACCTTCAAGCACCGCATTGTGCGCCAAGGGGCATGGGACGCTCCTCTGACCAAAGAGGAATTCGACTTCCTCGGTCAACACCTCCCCAATGCCAGCGCATTGGCACCCACATTGCAGAGCTCCTTTGAACGCTTCACCTTGATTCACGTGGGCCAGGGTGAACGCATCACCTTCGACCAGGACCTTCAATTCAAGGTGCCTGCCACGAAGGGAAGTGGAGACCACCCTTGGGTGAAGCCTACACCGCATTTGGCCGTGGTGGAGTGGAAACAGAGCAACGTCAACCACCAAGGCGAACTCATCCAGGCCATCCGTGCGCAAGAAGGCCGACGCGGCCCCCTGGGACGCACCTTGCGCCTGTCCAAATTTGTGCTGGGCCAAGCCCATCTTGCCCCGGAGCGCAACTTCCGAGGGTACCGTGCAGCCCTCCGCGATCTGGCGCGCGCCGAACATTACGCTGCAAACCCGACCTTCGCGCCGCAATCCATTCTGAGATGACCGCATCCTTGACCACGATCTTCAATGCCGCCTTCTTGAGCCCAGGCTGGGAATCCCTGCTGGGTTTGTTCGCACTCAACCTCGTGTCCTCACTCGTTGTGGTCCGCTTGATTTACCACATGGCCGCAAAGCGACGCGACTTTGTGTTCACGTTCATGCTGGTGTCCACGGCCGTGTTCTTGTTGTGCCGCTTGCTGGCTGGCGTGGAAATCGACTTGGCGTTTGCCTTGGGCCTGTTCGCCATTTTCGGCATCATTCGCTACCGAACCAACGCCATCCCGATTCGGGAAATGACGTACCTGTTCATTGTCATCACGCTTGCCGTCATCAATGCCTTGGCCCCGCTGGCGGCTTCATGGCTCGAGATTGCCCTGGCCAACGTGTTGATTTGGGCCCTGTCGTATGTCTTGGAACGGCTGTGGTTTGTGGAGCACCTGGCGACCAAAATGGTCATTTACGACCGCATCGACTTGTTGCACGAAGGGCGTCGTCACGAGCTCATCCGCGACCTTGAGCAACGCACGGGCGTCACAATTGTACACTTGGAGATCGGGAAAGTGGACTTGCTCCGCGACACGGCCAACTTGAAGATTCACTTCTCTGCGGACCAAGAGCCCGGTCACTTCGAGGAACTTCAGCCCTGATTGGGGCTATCCTTGCTTCGCTTGAAGGAGGACCACAGCGTGGGCGCTCACGCCCTGCTCTAACCCCACAAATCCAAGCTTTTCAGTAGTGGTGGCTTTGATGCCCACCTGCCCCACATCGACACCCAAAATGTCTGCAATGCACTGACGCATGGCGGGGATGTGCGGCTTGAGTTTGGGCTGCTGCAAACACACCGTGGAATCAAGGTTGGCCAACCCATAGCCTTGCGCTTGGACCATCTTCCACGTGTCCCTCAACAAGATTTTGCTGTCGATGCCTTTGTAGGCAGGATCCGTGTCGGGAAAGTGCGTGCCGATGTCTCCCAAGGCGAGTGCACCCAACATGGCGTCACAAATGACGTGGAGAAGCACGTCGGCGTCGCTGTGGCCCACCGATCCTTTGTGATGCGGAATGGTCAAGCCTCCAATGACGAGGTCCTCGCCTTCGGCCAGCTGGTGAACGTCGTAGCCGTAACCGATGCGCAAGCTCATTCGTCCCCGTTGACGTAGTCGGCCAAATCCGAGAACTGCAACCGGAGCGAGAAGCGAAGGGTGTTGGCCAACGGGTTCTGCTGGGTGGTGCTGATGAGGTAGCTGAGGTCCACCGTGAACACGGTGTACTTCACGCCTGCCCCCAACGTCACAAACTGGCGGTTGCCCTTGCTGAAGTGCTCAAAGAAGTACCCCGTGCGGAAGGCAAACACATCCGCGAAGTTGTATTCCAATCCGGCACCCAAATTCACCTCGCGCAACTCCTCGCGCAAGCGACTTCCCTCGAGCACAGAGGCCGTGCCTTCGCTGTCGAAGGTCACGATGCCAGGGGCGTCGTAGAAGCTCTGCACGATGCCTGTTGCGACACCCACGTTGGGGTCCAAGCCACTGATGATTTCAGAGGGGTCCTCCAAGGCGTAGACAGGCTGGGTGGGCACCAACAATTTGTTGGCGTCCAGCGCCACCGTCAGGCTGTTGTACTCGTCCAACTCGGTTTCGTACGCCGCACCAATGCGGAGGTTGCTCGGGATGAAATCACGCGCAGCCGTCTCGGTGTAGGACATCTTTGCCCCGAGGTTGCTCATGTTCAGGCCCATGCTGAACGTGCCGTCCTTCTCACCCCAATCTGCCTGGTCGTTCACGTAGTACATGCTCAGGTCGGCCGCAACCGAAATGCCGGGGCGGCTTTCCGCGCCCTGCACGGCCGTGCCTCCCGTCAAGTTGCTGTGGATGAACCGCGCCGAGAAACCGCCACTGAAGCGGTCCGAGAATTTCTGAGAAAAGCCGCCGTCGAGGCTGAGCTCCGCAGGCTGGAAGTCGCGGATCGTGGTGCCCACTTCGTCGGTGAAGGTGATGTTGCCCAAGCTGAAGTAGCGCAGTGCCACCCCGTATGCCTGGCGCTTGTTCAAGCGACGCACCGAACTGACGTACGCCAAATTCATGTCGTCCACCAAGGCGCGCAGCCAAGGGGCGTAGCTCAAGCTCATTTCCACTTCGTTCTCCGAAAACGCCATCTTGGCCGGATTCCAGTGCATGCTGTTGGCGTCGGGAGACAGCGCCACCCCCACATCACCCATTGCCCCGGAACGCGAGTCTGGCGCGATCATCAAAAACGGCACCGCCGTGGTGATGGTGTTCAGCTGGAGCAGCTGCGTGGGATCTTCTTCCACAATTTGGCCCCACGTGTTTGAGGGAGACCAAAGGGTCAAAACCGCAATCGCAATCGCGGTGGTGTTGAGGAGTTGCTTCATCGTAGAGCTGCCAAAGTTAATCATCGGTCCTTGGTGTCATTGGGGTCGAAGAACGACCAACTTGTCCGCGTATTGTGCGGTTTGGCCAAATTCATTTTCCCACGTCACGCGGAACACATACACGCCTGGGGGTACGCGCCCTCCGGAAGAAGGTTTCAAATCCCAGGACATCACATCGTCGCGGAAGCCCAAGACCTCGCCTTCAAACGTCTGATCGTGGACGCGCTGGCCTTGGACGTTGTGCACTGCCAGCGTCACCTTGGCCTGGCGACAGGCCTGGTTGCCCGACATGCGGAACGTCACCTGTTCGTGGGCGGGATTGGGATAGGCCAACACTTCCAACAAGGCGACTTCGAGGGAAGAGGCGACGACGAAGTGGGTTTGAGCGGATGCACTGTTGTTGGCCACATCCCACACCTTCAGCTCCAAGTGGTGCTCGCCTTCGCTCAAGTTTTGGAATGGGAAGCGAATGCTCCCGCGCTGGTAGGTGTCCAAATCCGAGACGAAGTACTCGTTCAACACGAAGGGGCGACTCGCATCTCCATCCAAGATGGCCTTGGCGTCGTGGCCGATGCCGTTGCCCGAGGTGTTGATCCCGCTGTCGTCAAAAATGCGGGCGAACAGCCATGGGTCTTCGTGGACCACATCCCCTGCTTTGAACAGCGTGTCATTCATGAACAAGTCCACCTCGGGACCCTCGTCGTCGAGCGTGGGGTTGTCCGAGGTGCCCCCGATGATGAAATCTTCCGTGTAACCGTGGGCATCGGTGTCGTTCGACAGGGCGTAGCAACTGATTCGACCTGGTCCGTACGCGTAATTCAAATCCCGCGGCACAATGAATCGGAATTCAAACGCCCCGTCGACCACAGAGGCCAACCCTTTGTGCAAGATGTTTTGGAACACTTCGTAGGTGAACGGCCCCTCACTGGCGTCGTTGTCCAGCGTCGTGACCGAGGCGCGTTTGTCAAACACCGTGGGCACCACCACCCCATTGAAGCCCACGAGTGTGTCGCCTTGCGCGTTTCCGACGTACCCACGAACGACCACTTCATCAAGCGAACGCATGGTGTCAGGCACCTGGGTGAGGTACACGCGCTCGGAGGGGTAGGCCAGTTCGAGCGCCGGATCGCCCATCAGGCTGAAGTTGCGGCTGTTGGTGTGGGAGGTGATTTGGTCTGAGTTCTTTGTGTCGCGGTAGATGTCCCCCAAACAGCGCCCCTGCGCATCGTCCAGCGCCGTCTCAAAGAAGGCGCGATTCACTTGCTGGTTCCCCGAACTGTACACCGTGCGGGTCGTGGTGAGCAATGCCACACCTCCCCCTTGGGGATTGAACAAAATGGCTTCGCCCGCCGAGTAGGTGTCGGGGTCGTCGTAGCGGAACAATTCGCACGTGGCGGTCATGAACACCGGCAAACGCCGCAGGTTGGTCCACGCCTGAATCGTCTCCAAGTTCAAAATGCGTTCATGGGCCCACCCGCGTTCTCCGCCGTGGCCGATGTAATTCACAATCAGGGCACCTTCGTCCACGCGCCGCGCGATCTCGGCCGTGGCATCCTCGTACCGTTCACCCCCTGGGGTGTTGGTTTGGACATAGGCATCCGGATACACCTTGACCACGTCGTACTCGTTGTGGTTGGCGCGAATGGTGTTGCTGTGCTCCTCGCTGTTCTCCATGTACCGGTGGCCGTCTTGGTTGTTGCCATCCTGGTCGTCCGAGACAAACAACACCCGGTTGCGCCACGGCCCGTAGGTGCTCGTGCCGTTGGGATCCAAACAAGACGCTGCATCGACCGCCCCTTCGTCCACCCCCATGTACGTCGCCACTTTCCCCACCACCGCCATGGCTGATGCCAAGTCTGAAGCGGGAATCCGCCCCACCCCCAACTGCAGCAGCTCTTCGGGCTTTTCGCCCTGTCCCTCAGCCACCAAGGCGAAGTAATCGTCGGAGATGTAGCTGGTGGTCGTTTGAAGCGATTCCGAAGAGTAATGGCCCACAATCGTCGCGCCGTTGCCCTGCACGTTGCGGTTTTCATAAGAGGCATCGCCCATCAAGGTCAAATACCGCGGGGGCTGAATGGCCCCATCGCTTTGGGCTGCGCGGTCGGTGAGCATCATCATGAGCATCTTGACGGCGGTGGGATCCGCCACGCCTGCACTGAATGCATCGAACACGTCTTGTTGAGGCACCACCGCCACGCGCAATCCCCTCGCCGCGTGCAGGCTCGCCAACGAATCGGCAGCCTCCAACAATCCGGGAACCGTGACGATCACGTTGTCCACTTCGCCGAGGCCGTGCACGTTGCTGTTGCCCACCGCCCCGAGTGCTTCAGGCCTCAGCACAGAGGACCACCGGAAGGCGGCATAACGCTTTGGCGCATCCCCCACGGCATCTTGCCACACGGTGCTGCCGTTGGCGCTGGTGGTGGCCACGCGCTTGACCTCGAGCGGGTCCGTCACATCCCACACCTCGTCCGGAGCATTGCCGCCCAAGACGTATTCCGCACCGGTCACGGGGTTCCCTTCCGCGTCGAGGGGAAGGCCGTTGAGGTGCATTTGGCCTGAGGTGTAGACCAAATTCTGAGCGGCCTGGTAGGTCAAAAAATCGATCCACGCATTGCTGTCGTCGGTCCCCGGGGTGAACGTCGCCAGCACTTGAATCCCCTCCAAAGTCAGTGGTGCGGTCAACTCGCCGCCCACATAGCGGGCATAGAGCAGCGAAGACGGGGAAAGCAAGTTGTCCGTGAGGGTGACCGACTGCCCCTCAAATTCGTAGTTCAATTGGGAGGCGCTGCCCGTGCCCACGCTGCGCATGGCGGCCCCAAAACGCACTGTCGCAGGCGAACCCAAGACGGCGTGGTTGAGGGGGATGTTCCACGTGGCCGTGTTGGCCCCCAACGCGGAAAGGCGGTCTCCAAACCAATTTCGGCCTGAGCGAATCAGATTCACCTCGTGGTCTTCACGGTCGCCATACGCCACGTGTTGGGTGCGAACTTCGTCCACACCCCCCGTCCAGGGCGCGGCAAACGCCATCTCTGTCAACAGAAGTGTGTCCGGGGCATCTGTGCGCAGGAACCATTTCGCCGTGTCTCCCCACAGCGCCGCTTCATGCGTCCACCCATCGTCCTCGGTCCAAGACCACGTTGCGTGTGCGCTGGCATGCCAGCACATCTCGTCGCCTGGGTCAAACGACCCATCCTCCAATCCCCGCAACACCACATGCTGTTGGGGAACGTCCAACGGCCGTTCCGCGTCGTTGTCCAGAGGCAGGTGTTGCCCACCACGACCGTACAAGCGGAGATTTGCAGGATCAATGGCCCCGGGATCGATCCCGGAAGCGATGAGCTCGTCGTACCCCAAGCAGTGCACGCCCTCTTCTGTGGTCGCGAAAGCATGCCAAGTGCCCGTAGCCCGAACGCTTTCCGTGGGCCAATTTCTTGTCACCCGATGGGATCCAACCGGTGACGCCCCAAGAATGGCCTTCACAGACGACAAGCGCTCCCAAGCGCCTCGGCTGTGGCGGATCACGGAGCCACTTCCGCGCAACACCGTCTGGAACCCATCCCCGTCAGCCACCCATGACCAAGGCTCGGTCGTGCGGCTGCGCCATTGGCGTCCCCATTCCTCTTGCATTTCTGACTCCAAAGGCAGCCACTCCTCCTGCACATCAAGCACCTCGACCCCTTGCCATTCCTGAGAAAGCGGCGTTTGCCAGGTCGCCACAGCACGAGACGCTGATCGCGCGACAAATGACTGGATGTCCTCCAGCTCCCACGCCAAATCGACGTGCATCACCACCCCTTCGTCAGTGACGTCGGCGGTGGTTTGGGCCCAAGCATGGCTGCCCACGTGGCCTCCGAGGAGCCACAAACAACACCCCAAACCCGCATACCAAAACACCCTCCACCCACGTTGGGATGTGAACAACCTCCCCGCAAACCCGGGAAGTTCAATGTGTGAATCGCGCATTTTCGCAGTGAAGATTGAACCCATGATGCTCATGTCCATCAGCACCCATACGCACAAAGGTGCGGCATATTGTGCCTCGCGCCCCCATTCGGGGTCATGCGCCGGTGGACGTGATGCGAAGTCGAGGCGCATCTCGCATACCTCGCCAAAATTCCGTAACATTGTGGGTTCAACACATTGTTCGATCATGACGAAATTGACCTCCTGCCTTCTGCTCCTCGCGATGACCGCCGCGTTTGTCGTCGTCGTAGCACCTCAGGATGCCCACGCACAAGACCCAGAATTCTCGCAATTCTACTCCAATCCCTTGCTGCTCAACCCGGCATTTGCAGGCACAGCACGCGGGCCCCGTGTGGTGATGTCTCACCGCAACCAGTGGCCTTCCATGAGTGGCGCATTCGTCACCCAGGCCGTGGGATACGACCAGCACTTCAATTCCATTTCAGGCGGATTGGGATTGGTCTTGATGAACGACCAAGCAGGCCAAAACACCCTGACCACCACCCGCATCACCGGGATGTACTCCTACCAACAAGCCATCACGCGGAAGTTGTCCTTGCGCATGGCGCTTGAGGCGAGTTACTTTCAAAAGGCGTTGGATTGGAGCAACCTCACGTTTGGGGACATGATCGACCCCCGTCGAGGCTTCATCTACGAGACCGCCGACACGCCGCGCGGCGAAACGGTGAAGAAAGTGGACTTCGGTGCAGGCTTGCTCGCCTTCACGGAGAAGTTCTACGCCGGGGTCGCAGGTCACCACTTGAACGAACCCAACGAAAGTCTCGTGGTGGGCACGAGCCGCTTGCCCATGAAAATCACGGGACACGCCGGAGCCAAGCTTCCCTTGCAACGCAGTGTCAAAGGCGTGGAAGCGTGGATTTCCCCCAACGTGCTGTACCGCCGTCAGGGTGAATTCCAACAGTTGAACTTGGGGGTGTATGTCAGCAAAGGGCCACTCGTGGCTGGAGTGTGGCACCGAGGCTTCTTCTCGGAGGACACGCGTGACGCTCTGATTGTGCTTTTGGGAGTTGAAACCGCCCTGATGCGCTTCGGATACAGCTACGACATCACCATCTCGGACTTGACGCCAGCCACGGGCGGCGCGCATGAACTGAGCTTGAGCATGAAGTTCGCTTCTCCTCAACGATCCAAATTCAGAACGGTCTCCTGCCCGACCTTCTGACGCAAGAAACCTGCATCTACTCGAAACCTGAAAATTGAATCCGCACAACATGACGCAAAAGCACATTTACGGCTTGCTCGCAGTCGCCATGGGTCTGATGACCTTGAATGGATGTTACTACGAGCGCTCAGGCGCCACAGGTTGGGCGTACAACTTCTATGAGAACGGCGGCTTTGAACGAACGCCGTATTTTGAACAAGAAACGGGTCCAGGCCTGATTTTCGTAGAAGGCGGTACGTTCACCATGGGCCAAGTGGATGACGACCTGAACTACGCGTGGGACAACATTCCCCGCCGCACCACCGTGTCGTCCTTCTACATGGACGAGACCGAGGTGACCAACCACTTTTGGACGGAATATCTCGCCTGGTTGCAACGCATCTACGGCTCTTCCTACCCCGAAATCGTGGAGCGCGCCTTGCCCGACACGGCGGCTTGGAGAAACAAACTGGCCTACAACGAGCCCATGGTGAACTTCTACTTGCGTCACCCGGCCTACCGCGATTACCCTGTAGTGGGTGTGAGTTGGTTGCAAGCCAACGACTTCTGCAAGTGGCGTTCGGACCGTGTGAACGAAGGCATCCTCATTCGTGAGGGCCTCTTGTTGCACAACCCCGATGCCCAAATCGACGAAGAGCACTTCACCACAGAAACGTACCTCTCTGGCCAATACCAGGGTGAGCGTGAGCGCGAAGGCCTGCCGAGCTACAGCTTGAACGCAGAATTCCGCGACGTCCGCATGGAAGATGGCGTGCTCTTGCCCAACTACCGCCTGCCCACCGAGGCAGAGTGGGAGTTCGCGGCCCTCGGCCTCATTGGCAACAGCTTGGGTGAACTCGTGGCAGAGCGCAAAACGTACCCTTGGAATGGCCACTTCGTGCGAAACGGAGACAGCCGCACCGCTGGATACGGAAGCATCAATGCCAACTTCGTGAAAGGACGCGGTGACTACATGGGTGTTGCGGGTGCGTTGGACGACTTCGGCGACATCACCGTGGACGTGTACGCTTACGCCCCCAACGACTACGGCTTGTTCAACATGGCAGGAAACGTCAACGAGTGGGTGATGGACGTCTACCGTCCCTTGTCCATCCAAGACAACAACGAATTCCGCCCCTTCCGTGGCAACGTGTACCAAACGAAGCGCCTCGATGCGGAAGGACGCCCTGTCGACAAGTACGACTACGTGGTCTACAACATTCCCGGCGTCAAGGAATTCCTCGGTACGTACGAGAAGGAAGGCAACAGCGTCGGCATTTTCACGCCAGAAGACGTGGATTTGATGGGCAACCTCACGTCCAAAGTCAATGAGGCAGAAGAGCGCTTGAAGCAGCAACGCTTCGAGGAAGCTCAAACCCTCATGCAAGACGCCATGGACCTCATCGTGGACAGCGATGCACTGGCCGCGGCCGACCTGCGCAAGGGCTTCAGCAACAACATCGATGCCCTCCCAGGACAAATGCAGAAGCGCAACGAGTCCCTCGAGGAAAACTTGAACCGGACCAACTACCGCATTGCAGACAACATCGACTACCTCGATGGCGACCGCAACAGCTCGTTTGACTTTGCGGCCCAGTCGGCGGAAGAGGATCAGTTGAAGGACAAGCGCGTCTACAACTTTGGAGGCTCGTCACTCATCAGCAACCGCAGCCGCGTCTACAAGGGCGGAGGTTGGGATGACCGCGCTTACTACCTCATCCCAGGCACGCGTCGCTACCTCGACGAACGTCAGAGCTCGGCTTCCATCGGCTTCCGATGTGCCATGGACCGCGTGGGAACCCCGGTTCCCTTCAGCGGACAATGAGGACGTCCCCAAGGACACGTCAACAACTTGAATGCAACGAACCCCACAGCTTGGCTGTGGGGTTTTTCTTTGCCTCAAGACGCCATGATCAACCTCTCTGACCCTACCCTGTTGCGACTGCTTGCAGCCCGAGATGCTTCCGACGGCGTGTCCTCCGACACCCGGGCTGAGCTCAAGGGAATGATGTTTGTGGCCCTGAAAGGCGCCAACTTCGACGGGAACACCTTTGTGCAACACGCCTTGGACCAAGGGGCGACCCACGCCATCACCTCGGATCGGCAATGGGAAGGCGCTGCCAACGTCACAGTAGTGAAAGACACCCTTGGCGCCTTGCAGACCTTGGCCAGGGCTTACCGCAGGCGCTGGACGTGTCCGGTGCTCGCCATGACAGGAAGCAACGGCAAAACCACCACGAAAGAACTCATTCGTGACGTGCTGGCCACGCGGCACAATGTGCACGCCACCCTGGGCAACCTGAACAACCACATTGGCGTGCCGTTGACGCTGCTCAATGCGCCTGCACAACCTGAATTTGTCGTGGTTGAAATGGGCGCCAATCACCAAAAGGAGATTGACCTCCTCGCACGCATTGCCGAACCCACGCACGGCTACATCACCAACATCGGCCTTGCCCACCTCGAAGGATTCGGTGGCCCAGAAGGAGTGTACCGTGGCAAGAAGGAGTTGTTTGATCACCTCGCCTCCCATGGGGGAACGGCCTTCGTCCAACAGGGAGACGACCAGGTGGTTCGGGCAAGCCAAGAGGTCCACTCGCGTGTGCAGGTCCCGACCCCCGAATGGACGTGGTCCTCTCGCCCCGATGGCGGCGGCATCGCGTCATTGGGAAGCACAACCATCCCCATGAACCTCGAGGGCAGTTACAACTTACCCAACGTGGTGGCCGCCTTGGCCATTGGTGCGCACTTCGGCGTGTCTGAGAAAGAAGCTTGTCAGGCCTTGTCCAACTATGTGCCCTCCAACCACCGGTCACAATCGGTCAAGACCGCGCACAATTGGATCATCCTCGACGCCTACAATGCCAACCCATCCAGCATGACCCATGCACTGAACGATTTTGCGTCGCGCGGGCATGACAAGCCGTTGGTCATCTTGGGCGACATGGCTGAATTGGGCGACGCCAGCGAAAGGGCGCACCGGGAAGTGGTCGACATGTGCCGCGCACAGGCTCTGGAACTGTGGAGTGTCGGGCAATGGTTTGGACGCATTCATGACGGTGGTGGCCACAAAGGATGGATGCACTTCAGGGACCTCGAGGCACTTGTCGCTCACCTGCAATCGAATCCGACTGAAGGACGACAGATCCTGGTGAAGGGAAGCCGAAGCGCCGCACTTGAGAGGCTCCTCCCGTACCTGTAACGGGCGTTATCTTTGCCCCCATGTCGTTGATCGAAGAACTGAAATGGCGCGGGCTGCTGCATGACATCATGCCCGGCACCGAGGAATTGATGGAACAGGAGCGTGTCAAGGCCTATGTGGGCTTTGATCCGACGGCCGACAGCCTCCACATCGGAAACCTCGTCCCCATCATGTTGCTCGTTCACTGGCAAAGGGCTGGGCACACACCCGTCGCACTCGTGGGTGGCGCCACCGGCATGGTGGGCGATCCCAGCGGAAAGACGGCAGAGCGTCAGTTCCTCGACCTCGACGTGTTGCAACACAACCTTGCGTGTCAGCGGGCGCAATTGGAGAAGTTTTTGGACTTCGAGGGGGAGAATGCGGCGAGTGTGGTCAACAATTACGACTGGTTCAAGGACTTTGGGTTTCTCGACTTCATCCGTGACGTGGGAAAGCACATCACGGTCAACTACATGATGTCGAAGGACAGCGTGAAGAATCGCCTCGAGAGCGGCATGAGCTTCACGGAATTCACCTACCAGTTGGTGCAGGGCTACGACTTCTATCACCTGTGGAAGGAACACGGCGTGAAAGTCCAAATGGGCGGCAGCGACCAGTGGGGCAACATCGTCACAGGCACCGAGCTCATTCGCCGCAAAGGCAGCGGCCAGGCCTTTGCCATCACCGCTCCCCTCATCACCAAGGCCGATGGGTCCAAATTTGGGAAGAGTGAAGGCGGCAACGTGTGGCTCGACAAAAACCGCACCTCGGCCTACAAGTTTTACCAGTACTGGATCAATGCGGCCGATGAAGATGCCGCGCGTTACCTGCGCATCTTCACCCTGATGTCCCGAGAGGAGATTGAAGCCATTGAGGCGGCCCACGCCGAAAATCCCGGCATGCGCGCCATGCAAAAGGCCCTTGCGGAAGATGTCACGCGCCGCATCCACGGACAGGCCGACCTGGACACGGCCATTGCTGCAAGTGCGTTGTTGTTTGGAAAGAGTTCCGAAGCGGACTTGCGGGCTTTGCCTGAGGCCGAATTGCTCAGTGTGTTTGAAGGCGTTCCGCAGCGCACGGTGTCTCGTGCAGACCTCGAAGCGGGCATGGGCATCATCGACTTGCTTGCGGGAGGTGACGACGCGTTCTTGACGAGCAATGGCGAAGCCCGTCGCGCGCTTAAAGAAGGCAGCGTCAGCGTCAACAAAGCCAAGGTCAACGACAGCCGCGTTGTCACTACAGACGACGTGATTGGTTCAGGCATCATCCTGTTGCAACGCGGAAAGAAGAATTACTTCTTGGTGCGGGTGAGCGCATGAGGGGGTGCCAAGGCTGAGAAGCAAAGCCTCAGCCAAACAGCAACGCCAACTCCCTGCCTTCGACGAGGTACAGGAACACCACCAGCAAAACCGAAACGACCAACCCGATGGTCGCTTTGCCGAGGTCTGAAAAGACCATGGTCCAAACGTTGCGGCCGTCCTGGTTGGCTTCGTCCAACCGGAGGCGCAGAGCCACCTCTCGACCCGCAAGCATGCCGAGGAACACCCACGTGGTGCTCATGGGAATCTTGGCGCCGATGCCCAGCATGTCAAACTTGAACAGCAGCAACACAAGGCCGTAGAAGAGGTCAATGAACGTGGCGGAACGAATGTCCTGCGTGTTGGTCTTGACCCGGACGATTTCCTGAATCTTTCCCCCTCTGCGGTAGAAGATGTACCCCAACATGGCAAGCAGCACCGCAAGCGCAAACGCGAAGGTGCCGACACCCACTTCGCGGGGATCGCCGAGGTAGACCATGATGTTGACCAAATCCTGGGTCAGCCACTGGCTCCACAGGAAGCCCGTCGAGGCCCACTGGAGGGTGGTCCAAAACTTGCGATTGGTCCACAGTCCATGGTCTTCGCCATCGAACGGATGACGCATGAACAACCGCTCGGTGACTTTGCTCAAGGCGATGAATGCCAGAATGGCAAACGTGAAGGCCACGCCATACCCACCCAAGCTTTTGACGAGCATTTGGGGCAAGGCCTTGGGTGCGAAAAAGGTCAGCACCAGGAAGGTCGTGCTCACCGGGATGCCCAATCGCGTGATGAAAAGAAGGGCCAAGGGTGGCAAAACATACCACGCACTGATGGTCGGGAACACCGTGTCCCCCTTGAAAATGCCGTCGTACTTCCCGAAGGTCAGGTCGTCGCCCTTGCCTCCGAGGTACTCGCCATATCCGAGGTATCCCAAGGTGACGACCAGGGCCATGATGGAACCTGCGAACAACCAGAGCTGCCACCACTTTCGCTTCTCGTTGGACACGAGGAACGTGCCCAAGGTTTGGATGCTGTCGTTGCCCACCACCGAGTAGGCAGCGAGCGAAAATCCGAGCAAGGCGAAAACAAATTCCACGAGCAGGTGTTTGCGGCCGCAAGATGACCTCAGAATCTCAGTTGAACAACCCTTTCGTGTTATGAATTCACGGCGTCGCCAACAAACTGCATCCACGCACTTCGGAATGGTCCTGTCTTCCCAACAAAATCAACCCTTTAGAAGTCAAGTTCGCCGCATCACCCGTCGCCAAAAAAGCGCAGCTGTGCACGTTCGCCAAATCCACAATGTCCAACCGCCCCACCCGGTTTTGCAAGGCGGAGGACCGAGGATCCCGAGGCTCGCGCACAAGCGGCTTCACCCAAGATGGAAACGCATGGTGGATGCCATCCTTGGCATACCCTTGCGACATCATCTCCGTCATCCCATATTCAGAAGCCACGTGAATGTCGGGAAGCACCGACTTGATGCGGGCGTGGACTTCTTCCCGAATCGGCTCGATGCCGCGTCCCTTCATGCCTCCCGTTTCAATGAGCGTCACATGTTTCCAAGGGACACTCTCCAACCACCCGCGATCACTCGCCAAAGAATCCAACCAATCAAGGATGGCCCAAGTGACCCCAAACAGCATCAAGGGCCTCCATTCTTGTTCCTCAAAATGCCGAGTGACAGCCGCATTCAGCGCACCGTGGTCGTGCATCAACATGCCCTCCTCGGGCGTGCCAGTTTGTCCCATGAAGTCGGCGACCATGGTCAACAACGAGGCATCCTCACGTCCGATGTAGCCTGGAAGCAAGCCCAACCATGCCCAATCGGCCACGGGTCCACCCCACTGCGCTTGCCACGCCAAGCGCGACACCTGCGCATACCACGCAAGGCCTTCGTCGTCCATCCAGTGCTGCGCGCGCGAAATCGTTTGCGTGGTGCCCGAGCTTCGGAACACGTGCTTGGGCTCCCAAGTCCCGGACTTGACGTCATGCGATTTGAACACTTCGACAGGCAAGAAAGGAATGTCTTCCAGGGTGGCAATGTCCTCAGGACGGACGTTCATCGCCTCCAAAAATGCCCGATACGGCGTGTTGTGCACGGCTTGCCACCGAAACAACGCGATCGCATGGTCCAGGAACCCATCCTCGGTGCCTTCACGCATCCAAGACCAAAGCCTCAAACGCACCTCCTCCAACGAGGCCCCTGCACCCCAATCTTGAAAGGCCTGTGACATGTGCCGCAAGTTCGGAACTCTTGACCGAGGTTCCGTAACATTGTGCCATGTCTACGCGGCACCTCATCCTGGGTTTGGCGACGTTGGGGCTGGCCAGCTGCCTTCCCGAATCGCAGTATGAAGACGAGCCCACCTTGGCTTTCGAGCGCTTCGAGACGCGGGCAGATGGCACCGCCACGATGACTTTGGCCTTCACCGACGGCGACGGCAACGTGGGTTTGACCCAAGCCGACACCTTGCCGCCTTTCTGCCAGACCTGCACGCACCACTACAATTTGGTCGGAGAATACCAGGAATGGAAAGACACGTCCTGGCGAGTTCCCACCTTGATTGTGCCCTACGCCTACCGCGTGCCCGTCGCAGAACCGACGGGCTCAAGCCCCGCGTTGGACGGCACCATTCAAGTGGAGTTGACTTCGTGGTACCTCTTGGGCACCGATGCGGATTCAGTGCGCTTCTCCTGGACGCTGTGGGACCGCGACTTGAATCCGAGCAACGAAGCGGTGTCTACCGCGGTCGCCGTCCCCTGAATCACGCGCGTTCCTGCGCGCCCGAGAGCTCGGAGCTGACGTGGGCGATTCGGTCCCCGCACTCTTCCAAGGAGGACAGCAAATCGTTGTACAGGATGCCACTCATGGCGGGGTACTTTCCCTTCTCCACGTCGCGGACGTGCTTTTCGCGCAACTTGGCTTGCAGGGCGTTGATCTTTCCCTCCACTTCAGCCACAGCTTCCAAATCCACATCCGACGATTTGAGCTGCACATCCATGACTTTGATCGCCTCCCGCAACAACTCAATCATATGAAGCAAGTTGGTGCGCTGCTTGGGCATGAAATACACCCCCTCACGGGCTTTGGCATCCATTTGCCACGCCATGCTCAAAAGGGTGTCTCCCACGCGCTCAAAATCTGGGTTGACTGCTGACAGGGCCGCCAACCGGGCACTCAATTCTGGGCTGAGCTCTTGTTGTGCAATGCCCGAGAGTTGCATGCTCACCGTTTGCTCGATGCGGTCGGTTCGCTCTTCCCACTTGACCAAATTGTTGAGCACATCTGCCCGATCTCCGGGTTCCAAGAGTCCAAACAACTCCTCCACCCCATGGGTCATCCTTCGAAGCAAGGAGGCACTGCGACGGTAATCGTTCAACACTTCCTCCAAGCTCAGACGCGCGTCGACGATGCGACCGGGAATCGCCGACATGGCCGCCTCCCCTTCCAAGTCTTCGGCCCACACCAGCTTCTTGGACAGTTTGACCAAGGACTCCACAAACAAGCCCATCAACAGCGCGTTCAAGACGTTGAAGGTCGTGTGGAACATGGCGAGGACATAGCCGTTTCGCACCTCTTGACTCTCAGCCGCGGCGAACAAGTTGGACAACACTTCGGCCATCACGGGAATGAGCCAAATCATCCACAACGCCCCAAACAAGTTGATCAAAAAGTGGATGCGCGCCACGCGCTTGGCCGTGCGGTTGCCCACCACGGCCGCCAAATTCGCAGTCAACGTGGTTCCAATGTTCTCTCCAAGCACCATGGCCAGCGCACTCTCCAACCCAATCAACCCCGACACCATGGCGGCCAAGGTCAAGGCAGTGGCTGCAGACGAGGACTGAATCAAGGCGGTCAATGTGGCGCCAATCAGCATGAACAACACATTGGACCCAAGCCCTCCCCCTTCCGGGAAGATGGAGGTGAAGAGTTCGCGGGCGCCGACGCTTTCCATTTGGCCTTTGAGCAGGTTCAACCCAATGAACAGCAAGGCAAAGCCAATCATCATGTTGGCCGCTTGACGGGGCAAGCGGCGCTCCATCAGCAAAAGCGGCACCGCCAATCCCGCGATGGGCAACGCCAAATCAGAAAGCGAGAAGCCGCCGAGTGACAAGACAATGAGCCAGACAGTGATGGTGGTCCCAATGTTGGCACCAAACAACACCCCAATCGATTCGCGGATGGTCAACAGCCCCGCATTCACCAGACTCACCAAGGTGACCGTGACGGCCGAGCTCGATTGCAACAGGCTCGTGACGAACAAACCTGTCATTGTTCCTACCCACGTGCTTTGGGTGATGCTGGACAGAAACTCCCGGAAAGATGTGGCTGAAGCGCGGCGAATGGCGTCACTCAGGGTGCGCATTCCAAACAGGAACACGCCCAACCCGCCCAACACACTCAGCAACCATTTGATCCAAATCATGGGGGGCCAAGATAGAAGAAGGGCGCCGCTTGGGCGCCCTTCCTCATGTCATGTTCATGTTATCTCTGCACTCAGAGGCACGTGTTTCCGAAGTCCACAAGGAACACCAAGAGGTCAGCCGTGGTCGTCGAGCCGTCGCCATTCAAGTCCGTGGGACATGGATTGGCAATGGTGAATTCGCACGAACCGTCGTCTTGTGTCGCACCCGCAGTGAAGTTGTCTGCATTGGGGTAGGTGCACCCCACGCAGTCAAATGTGCACTGGCTTGAATCGCCCAAGATGGCGTTCGCGTTGAAGTTGCACGCATCGGGGTTGTTGCAACCAAAGGCAGAGCTGTTGGCTGCACCTGGCGTACCGTTGTCCACCCAAGAGGCTTGCCAGTTGCCTGGCAAATCATTGCCGTTGCCGAGCGGCGTCGTCAATGACGCAGCGAGGACTTCAGGGATGTACTCCAACGTGGCACAACCGCCGTCAGGGCTTTCGATATAGTTGAAACCAAGGATGCCTTGAGCCGCAGAAGGCCATGCACCGCCATCGTCATAGGTCACAGCGTTTACGGTGTTGCCAAAGGCGTCGCGCAACGCAAGGGCCTCGCCCGAGTTGCTGAAGTTGCCTTGGGTCATTTCGAAGATTTGAACGCCGGTGAATGCGTAGTTCGCAGCACCTGCTTCAGACACCACCACGAGGATGAACTCACCGGCAGCCATGGTGGTGCCTTCAGGGAACACCACGCTGAGTTGGTCGTTGCCTCCTGTGGAGTTGTAGAACTCGTATCCAGAAATGTCCGCGGCCAAATCGCCGGTGTTCAACAATTCCACGAACTCGTAATCGAAGTCATCCCCTTGGCTGGTGCAGGGGTTGTAGTGGATCTCATTGATGATGATGCTTGGCAACGTGTAGTAGCACGTGGTGTTGTCCTCGAGCGTCGTGTTCTCGTTGTAGTTCAACGCCGTGGGGTCCGTGCAGCCCGTGATGACGCAAGAGCCATCGTCAGCTGTGGCGTCGGGGTTGTAGTTGTCGGCGGACTCGTCCGTGCAACCAGAAACGTCTGAACAAGAACCGTCGTCCTCTGAAGCAAGCGGGTCGTAGTTGGGGAACGTCGCGTCGGTGCAGCCAATGCGCACCACGTCAGACGTGTCACGTGGGCACACCTTCCAGTTGCCGAAGCTGTAGAAGTTGGGACCAGCAACACGGTAGTTTGATCCTTCTTGAACAAGCGCCACATTGACACCATCCACCAAGATGCTGTCGTTGACGGCGTTGTAGCCGAGGGATGCAGCCATGCCCTGACCGGCGCCGTCGCTGAGGGTCCACTCGCCAAAGTTGGCCGTGATGCCAGAGACTGTGCCTGTCATTTCAACCAACACGCACTCCCACTGCTCATCGTTGATGGCACCAGGTGCGAGCGTTTCTGCTACAGGCAAGGAATTTCCTGAAGATTGCACCGTAGGCACAGCGGAAAGGATCTGACGCAAGCCAAAGACTTCGTTGACCGTACCTGCGACTTCCACTTGGTCACCCACAGCCACACCGTCACCAATCACCCAAATGGCCGAGTTGGCGCCTGTGCCGTTCTGGATCACGTAGGAAGGCTGACCCGCCAATGCGCCGTTATTGCCGTAGATGGCAGTCACAACACCTGACGTCACCACGCTCCCTGAAAAGCCTTGGGTTTGGATGTCCTGAATACTCAAGCTGGGAATGAAGATGCACGACCCGTCGTCTTCTGTCGCTGTTGGGTCGTAGTTCACCGCACCTGCATCGGTGCAACCCGTGTTGTCCACCGCGCACGCACCGTTGAAGGTGTGCACGCCCAAGTCGGTCCAGTCATTCGAAGGATTGATGATCCACTCCGTGTCAATTTCATTGGTGCCGGCGCTGGCAGCCCAGTCACCACCGTTGCCTGTAGACACCTCGGGCTTGCGGACGAGTGTGGCGTTTTGCGTGGCGTTGGTCACACCGGCCACGGCAAAACCTGAACCAGGATCGGGACCAAAATCACCGATGGCATCCACCAAGGTCGTGTCCCCTCCGGCGATGTTCACCAAGAAGTACGCGTCGTCGCCGTTGCTCAAGAACGTGTAAGTCATGTTGGCCACAGCCAAGATGATGGGATCTGCAGTGGGGTGAGCCACGATGTACGTTCCGCCTGGCGCCACTTGGTCGCCTGCAGGGAAGTTGAACGTCCAGAAGTCCACGTTGTCCGTGATGCTGGATGATGCACCCAAATCGTCGCAGCCGTTGCTGCAGTTGCCAAACGTGTACTCGTCCAAGAAAATGGGAGAGCCCGTGGGGTTGTAGAGTTCGATGTACTTGTTGTTCGAGGAACCTTCGGCCACCTCTGAAACGAACAACCCACATTCACCGCCTTCAATGTCGCAGCTTCCATCTTCAATGGAGGCCAGAGGGTTGTAGTTCAACGCTCCTGCGTTGGTGCAACCGTACAAGAGGGCGTCCGCAGCGTCGCGAGGCTGCACCTTGAAGTTTCCGAAAGAGTAGTCGAGTGCACCGGACACTTGCAATTGGTTGCCCAAAGCCACCAGCCCAGCGTCAATGGCGTCGTAGCCCGCGTCGTCTACACGGAGGTCGCCCGAGCCATCAGAAAGGGCCCACTCGCCAAAACCTGCGTCCGCGTTGGTCACCACACCGGTGACCTGCACCAAAACACCTTCCCAAGGCTCCGCACCTGCATCAACCGTGGTCAACACCTCAGCGACAGGCAAAGCGTTGCCCTGGCTGAGGATGACGGTGGCGGGGGTGGAGATTTGGGTTTTGTCGAAGTATTCAGAGACCGCCCCGGTCACCTCCACTTCGTCGCCCAACTGAACGGGAACGTCGGGAGAGAAAAGCCACAAACCGCTGTACGCACCCTGACCGTCCTGGATGCTCACGTTCGAGCCGTAGACGCCCGTGACGATGCCGCGTGTCACCACGACTGAATCCGCAAACACGCCAGTTTCTTGGCCCTGTTGAATGGTCGCAATGCTGGTCAATTCCACGATCAAGCATGAACCGTCGTCGTAGTCAGCCGCGGGGTTGTAGTTGGCTGCAGCCGCGTTGGTGCAACCGCCTGTACCCACCGTGATGGTGGCCACCATGCCCAATGCAGCGTGAGAGCCGATGGAGCAATCGTAGGTGTACACACCGGGCGTGTTGAAGGTGTAGGAACCGATGCACACTCCTGCAGCGTTTCCAGCAACGGGAGCCAAGTAGAAGGCTTCAGGGTTTCCAAAGGAAGAACCCGTTTGAGAATCAATGTCGCCGTTGACGTCATGGGTGCCTCCGAGGTTGGACCACACGACCGTTTGGCCGGGTTCGATGGTCAAGTTGGCAGGGTTGTATTGGAAGCTGCTCGCCTCCACCACAACGCCGTCCACGTTGCACGCGTTGTCAAACATGCAGCTGCCATCGTCTTGGGTGGCGTCCGCATTGTAGTTGGTGGCATTGGCGTTGGTGCATCCGAGCACTGCCGCGCCACAGCCATCGAAGGTGTGCATGGCGAGGTTGGTCCAATCGTTTTGATCGAGGACAATCCACTCACTGTTTTCCGCATCCGTACCCGCGCTGGTGACCCAGTCGCCGCCGTTGCCAGACTGCACAGAAGACTTGCGGACAATGGTGTGGTCTTTCGTACCTGCCGTCACACCTGCCACGTCCCAGCCTGAACCGGGGTCGCCGTTCCAATCGCCGACCGCGTCAATTTGATCAAACGACGTCTCGTCGCCTTGAACCAAGATGAAGCCGTCATCGCCGTTTGAGAGGAACGTGAATGTGTGGTCAGCCTCCGCCAGGATGATCGGATCAGAGGAGGGGTGGGCAATCACGTACACGTCACCTGCCGCCACCATGGCACCCTCAGGAAAGGCATTCCAAAATTCATATTCGCCCACGACAGATGGGGCATTGGACACGCTTGGGAAGGCATAGCCGCTCAAGTCCACATCTGCACCTGTGGGGTTGTAGATCTCGAGGTACTTGTTGTTCGAGGAGCCTTCCGCGGCCTCTGAGAAGAAGAGGTTTTCGCACTGGGCCCATGTGGCTCCTGCACTCCAGAAGAGCAGCGCCGAAGCAAGCAAGGTTGAAAAACGCATTTGTTTGGGAATTAAAGGTTTTGGACGAGTAAAAGTACGCATTCCAAGACGAAAAATGGCAGTTGAGCGAAGAGTTCACAGAGGCTTTACATAGGCCTTCGATATAACCCTGTATAACCTGTCGAAAACGCGTTCAGTCAAACAGCGTCGGGGCCGGTGGCGCCCACGTGAACGTTTTGCGGTGCAAGGGGGTCGGACCGCGTTCCACCAAAGCTTGCCGGTGGGCCACCGTGGGGTACCCCATGTTGGTTTCCCACCCGTAGCCTGGATAGGTTTGGGCTGCGTCGAGCATGTAGGTGTCTCGGTGGGTTTTGGCGAGGATGCTCGCGGCTGCGATGGATGCAATTTTGGCATCGCCCTTCACGAAACACGTGTGGGGAGGCATGTCTTCGTCGGACACAAATCGGTTGCCGTCAATGAGCAAGTGGTCGGGCACTCCAGCCAACCCTCGAACCGCACGACGCATCGCTTCAAATGAAGCTTGCAAAATGTTCATGCGGTCGATGTCCGATGGCGACACGAAGGCCACAGACCACGTGATGGCTTTGGACTCGATTTCTGCGCGAAGTTGTTGACGCTGTGAGGCCGTGAGTTGCTTGCTGTCGTTCAAGGGAAGTTGCTTCGCGACCCGGGCATCGAGGACAACAGCAGCCGCGACGACCGGCCCCGCCAAGCACCCCCGACCGGCCTCGTCACACCCAGCCTCAATGCGGCCTTTCACCACTTGGGAAAGCAACGCTTTGCTCATGTCAGCATGGTTTTCAATGCCTCATCGAGCTTGGCCCCCGTGGCTGCCCAGGAATAGGTTTTGGCGCGAGCCAATCCGCGTTGGCGGGCCTCTTGTGCGGCCTCTGAATCCAATTCGAGGCGATGCATTTCATGGGCGATGGCCCCTGGCTTTGCAGGATCGACGAGCGCAAACGCAGCATCGCCACAGACTTCGGGCAAGGAGGTCACGTTGGAACTGATGACGGGCACCCCACATGCCATGGCTTCCACCACAGGGATGCCAAACCCTTCAAACCAGGGAACAAATACCAGGCCTTCCGCACCACCGACGGCGCGAACCAAGTCCGCATTGTTCAAGCGCCCGGGGAAGTGCACGTGGGTGCGCAGCTCCTCTGAAAGCGCAGGCAAGTCGTCGCTCCACATCGCCACACCGACCACCACCAGGTCCCAGCTTCCCCCGAGCGCGCGGTACGATTCAAACGCCGACATCAACCCTTCTACATTCTTCCGCGGATGCAAGGACCCGACGAAAATGAAGTAAGGACGTCCTTCCGAAAGCGTCCTTCTCGCCCCTTCGCGCTCTTCGGTGCTTGCCGGCTGGAATGCCTCGTCCGCGGCATTCGAGAACACTTCGATGGCGCTTTCATCCAGTCCGTAAGTGGTCGCCAAATCCTGACGGCTGTATTCGGAGACCGTCCCGAGGACTTGCGCACGCTTTGCGAAATGTGGGAATTCGGTTTGGTAGTAGTCCCGCCATTGTTGGGGCAGTCCCTCAGGACGGTGCTCAAAATTCAAGTCGTGAATGACCGTCAATTGGGGGAAGTCGGCAGGCATGTCTGTGGCGAGCGGACCTTCCAGCGACACGAAGGCGTCGGCGTTCCACTTCCGGAGCACCCGGCTCAATGGCTTTCCGAACCACCATTTCATCAACCACGGTCGGCGTGCGGGAATACGAATCCGCACCACTTCCACGTTGGGACCCAAACGAAACATCTCATCGTCAGGCCTGTCCACCACGAGCAAAAACGCATCGTCGGGACGAAGCGCCACGAGTTGCGTCAGTGTGTTCAAGGTGAACCTGCCGATGCCCTCGAGCTTCCCCGGCACCAACAATCGTCCGTTCAAGGCAATGCGCGCCATGACCTCAAAGGTACCGCCGCGGCCCATTACCTTCGCGGCGAACCACGATTCAACGCAAGCCCCATGCCTTCAAACAATCCCATGGAGTCCACACACCTCTTGGTGTTCATCTACCGCAACCTGAAAACGCTGATTGCCGTTGGGTTTTTGGCCGCGGTGGCCGCCTCTGGCGTGTCCCTCATGCTCGACGAGTACTACGAGAGCACGGTGGTCATGTTTGCCACGTCGCAACACAGTTTGGGGGAACAGTTCTTCGAGGAGACCAAAAAGAACGACCTCCTCGCGTACGGCGAGACAGAAGACGCCGAGCGCTTGCTCCAGATCTTGAATTCGCACCGCATCCGCAACCGGATCATCGAGAAGTACGACCTGTACACCCATTACAACATCGATCCTTCTGAACCCGGCGCCAAGACCGACATGGCCCTGACGTACGGCAGCAACGTGAGTGCCAACTTGACGCGGTTTGGGTCCATTCGGGTGCAGGTCCTCGACACCGACCCGGAGCTCGCCCGTGACATGGCCAACGACATGGCCTTCCTGGTCGACAGCGTCGCCAACAGCATGCGCAACGAGCGGGCCAACGAAGCCTACAAACTGGCCCTTGGTGCGCTTGCCCAAACTTCCGAGCAAATCGCGCAAGCCGAAGACAGCTTGGCCTCGTTGCACGCCTTGGGCATTTACGATTTCGAAACGCAAGTGGAAGGGTTGACGGCCCAGTACGGCATGGCCGTGGCTTCCGGCCGCTCCGCCGCCGCCAACACCCTCAAAAAAGACCTCGAGCGCCTCGGCACCTTGGCCAACGGCTACAACAACTTGTCGGCCTACCTCGAAGCGGCCTACGAACAGCAATCCCTGCTCAAAAAGCGCGTGGAATTGATGCGCGTGGACGCCGAGACGCAATTGTCGTCCTCCTTCATCGTGGACTATGCCAGTGCCGCGGACAAAAAAGCCAAGCCCGTGCGCTGGCTGATCGTGGTGATGACGTCCGTGGTGGCCGTGGGCGCCGCCTTCTTGGCCATGCTCGCCTGGGACACGTTGCAACGCGCCCAGAACGCCTCCTGAACGAACCATGACCACCGCGCGCGCTGGATGGCTGGCTGGCCTCGCCATGACCCTTCTCGCCTTGGCGGGTTGGGCACTGAACGCGCCGTATGTGTTGGTCCTGCCCGTGGCCGTCCTCATCGCCTGGTGGGGGTTCGTGCGGACGGACCTCTACCTCTCCACGGTCTTGTGTTTGGTCCCACTCTCGGTCAACCTGAGTGAATTTGGACTGACCTCCATCGGGTGGTACATGCCCACGGAACCCATGCTGTTCGCGCTGCTTGTGCTGTTTGTGGCAAAGTGGTTCTCAGGCCAAACCCCCAACCGCGACTTCCTCTCCCATCCTGTCACCTACGTCATCGCCGCGGGGTTCCTGTGGATGGGCCTGACTGTGCTGCCCAGCAGCGATGTGGTCGTTTCCCTCAAAGCATGGGTTTCGCGGGCCTGGTTCATTGTTTCATTCTATGTGCTCCTCGCCGAGTGGTTTCGACATGATCCTCGCGCGCGCCGCCGGTTCCTCGCCCTCTTGCTCGTTCCGCTTTCTGTGGTCATTGGCTACACCTTGGTCCGTCACGCGGGCTACGATTTCAGCAAGGGGGCAGGTCATTGGGTCATGAAGCCCTTCTTCAAAGATCACACCTCGTATGGCGCCGTTCTCGCCCTGTTGCTCCCTCCGGTAATCGCCATGGCATTCCACACCCGACAAAGCACCCTGTCCAAGGTGTTGTGGTCCCTTGGTGCAGGATGGCTTGCCTTGGGAACAGTGCTTTCCTTCACCCGTGCCGCGTGGGTGAGCTTGGCCGCCGCTGCGGCCCTCTGGGTGTTGATGCGGCTCGGGGTCCGCCTCAAAACCTTGGTGGCTGCAGGGGTGGCCGTGCTTGTGGGGTTGTTTTTGAGTTGGGATGCCTTGGTCATTCAACTCGAACGCAACAAACAAGATTCCTCAGATGACTTGGCCCAGCACGTGGAGAGCATTTCCAATGTGTCCAGTGACGACTCCAATTTGGAGCGACTCAACCGTTGGTCATGCGCCTTGGCCATGTTCCAAGAGCGTCCGGTGTTTGGGTGGGGGCCCGGGACGTACCAATTCGAGTACGCCCCTTTCCAACAATCCAACTTGCGCACACTCATCAGCACCAACAACGGAGACGTCGGGAACGCCCACAGCGAGTACCTCGGACCGTTGGCGGAACAAGGCCTCTTGGGCGGGCTGTTTGTGATGGCATTGCTGCTTGTGACGTGTCACCTCGGGTTCAAATTGCAGCGGACCCTCACAGACCCAGACGACCGCATGTTGGCCATGGGGCTGTTCTTGGGACTGATCACCTACTTCGTTCACGGTGTCTTGAACAACTACCTCGACACCGACAAGGCGAGCGCACCGTTTTGGGGCTTCTTGGCCTTGCTCGTCGTGCTTGACCTCTGCACCGACGAAGGTTCGGAAGGGCTTACGAAAAGCGACAGCTGAGCATCGCCGTGTCGTCCAGCGGAGGTTCTTCCCCCCGGAACGCATCGAGCGCAGCCACAATGGTGCGGTGGACGGCCTCGAGGGTTTGGCCTTGGTGGTGGGAGAGCAACCCCAGCAAGCGGTCGGTTCCAAAGGGGACTTCTAGGTCATTCTCTTGCTCGACCAACCCATCGGTGTAGCAGCAGAGCACACTGCCCACAGGCACTGAGATTGTCCCGACGTTCATCGAAGGAATGTCTCGGAACATGCCCAAACCGACGCATCCGTCTTCCAGCAAGGTGTCGCGGCCACTTGCATCCACAAAAAGCGGCGGATTGTGGCCACAATTCACGTATTCCAGCGTGCGTTTGACCGGGTCGAACACCGCGGCAAAAAACGTGATGTACTTCTCCCCTTGGGCGATCTGCATCACCCGGTCATTCAAGGTGTGTAGCGTAGCCGACAGGGTCGCGTGTTCCGCCTGGAACAGGGCGCGCACATGGGCTTGGAAGTTGCTCATCAGCAACGCCGCACTCATGCCCTTTCCGCTGACGTCCGCCATGCACACCACCACTTTGCCAGAGTCCGTGGTGAACGCGTCGTAGTAGTCACCGCCCACTTGGGTGTGAGGTTTGTAGTAGCCCGCCACATCCAAATCGAGGTGATTCCACGTTTGGGGCAGCAACATGGCCTGCATCTCTCCCGCGAGTTGCAATTCGCGACGCAAGGCCTCTTGCTTCAAGCTGCGGGCCACCATCTGCGTGTTTCGCCGCGCCACCACCAAGATGTTGGTCAAGGTCACGAGGAAATTCAAGTGCTTGACCACAGGGCTCACACCGCGGTCGTCGTCGGTGGTGTCGCCTGCAAGGACAAGCGCAATGGCCTCGTCGTTTTGGTGGATGGGTACCACCACGTCCGAAGGATGTTGGTCGCCTCCCAAGGCACCTGCGAGTCCAATCGTGTCGAGGTCGAGGCCTTCAAAAAAGGACGCGGGTTGGGACGGCGGCCAAGGAGCCTCCGTGCCTGCAGCCACGAGAAGCTGCCAGGTGTCCCCTTCCAAATCGGCGGCGTACAACACCAGCCTGTCAATGCCCAAGTTGACCTTGAGCGCATCGACATACCGCGCCATCAGGTCTTCTTCTGAGGGCTGGGCTTGAATGGCCTGGGTGACTTTCAAAAGCGCGTCGAGCTTGAAGTCTCGCAATTCGAGCTTCTGCTTCAGCCGACGTTCCTTCGGGTTGGTCATGGCCTGAGGCTCTACAGCCTGCTTACTTTTTGACGCGCTCTGTGTACTCACCTGTTCTGGTATCCACCTTGATCCAATCTCCTGTGTCGATGAACAAAGGCACCCTGACTTCTGCACCCGTGTCCACGGTGGCAGGCTTCAGCGAGTTGGTCGCCGTATCGCCTTTGATACCGGGCTCGGTGTAGGTGATTTCCAATTCCACGTGGCTTGGCAGGTCGCAGCTAATGGGACGCTCCTCTTCCGCGTGGAACACGATGAGGCAGCTCAGCCCGTCCTTCAAAAACTGGGGCGCGCTGATGAGATGCTTCTCCAAGCGAATTTGCTCGTAGCTCTCTGTGTTCATGAAGTGATACCCCTCGTCGTCGTTGTAGAGGAAGGTGTGCTCCCGGGTTTCAATGCGCACCGGATCGATTTTGTGGCCGGCGTTGAAGGTGTTGTCCACCACCTTGCCGGTCTCGATGTTCTTCAGCTTGGTTCGGACGAAAGCAGCCCCCTTACCTGGTTTGACGTGGAGGAATTCGACGATTTGCCACAACCCGTTGTTGTGGTTCAAAACCATGCCGTTCTTGATGTCGCTCGTGTTGGCCATGCTGAATTTCTTGTGTGCTGGGGTTCACTTCTCTTTGTGCCAAGATACTTCAGTCCTTCACGGTTCCCAACGCCATCGCCACGCGCAACGAAAGGTCTCTTGTTGAGAAGGTGACCACGAGCACTGCGCCGTCCACGAACCTTCACGGGCCCCTTGTTGTGTCACCCAAACCCCCATGCGCCATCCCGTGCTCGGGGTCTGCGACCACACCCTGCCATCCAGTGCACGAACCATGACGTATGGCCCGCGCCAATCGCCTTGACCATCCAGCGCAAACACGCCCCATTGCCGCCGACCACCCTCGCCCCACGCTCCTTCCACATGCCTTGCAAACGACCGTTCTCCCGACCGGTCCCGCCCCACCCACCACGACGCTTTCAAGGCTTCGTGCCTGAGGTGAATCCCGCCCATCAACGATTCATGCGTGCCCCCCATGGACCATCGCCAGACGCTGCGCTTGTGGGGTTGTCCTTGAAAACGGACATCCCAATCCTCCCTGCCCCGAATCCGCACCCGTGTCTGCACCAAGCCGCCGTGCTCGGGATGCTGCCAAGTGGAGAAGGTATTCCATTCCCTCTCCCCCTGTCTCCAGCCTCCCTCGTACACCCCTTGAATCACCCAATGGGTGCCGCGGGCCCATCGGAACGAGGTGCGCAGGAGCCACCCCTCCGTGGACGTCCAAGCCCAGGCCAATTGCCAGTCCACGTTGTCTTTTTGGGCAGACCAATCCATGCCCAAACGCGCATCCTCACCCTCGGCAAACGCAGAGACACCCCAGGTATGGTGGCGCCGCCAGCGCGTCATCCAACCGACGTGGCGTCGGCCTGCCGTGATGCCATGGGTCCACGCCAAACCGCGATGTTCCAGCGCCGCCCCCGTCAAGGCCCCCTCGAATTGTGCGTGATGCAATCCTCTTGGGGCGAGGGGCAGCTTCACTTCGGATCCCCCGACAAACAAGGCCAAGCCAAACGCATCGGCCCGCGGCAGGGTCAATCCATGGCCCCAGCCCACTTGGTGGTGTCCAGCCACCCAGGTCCACCCCTCTGACTGGCCGGACCACGAACCGCCCCAGGCCAACGAGTCCTCGACATGCAGGCGTGTGCGAAGTCCTCCCCACCTGAGCCGGGCCTCATGCGAACGCACCGTCCCAGATTCTCGAAACTTCCATGCACCCGTCCAATGGAACGATGGACGCTTTTTTGCGGTCGGCAGCCACGCCTCATGTCGCAGAACCCATGCATTCCACGTTTCGGATTGCATCAGCTTCGCGCATTCCAACTCGGACAAGCCACAAATGTTTCGGGCCTCTTCCCTGCACACGGGCCACCCTTCTTCTTGGATGTGCCGAAAGACCGCCTGGGCGCCAGACTGCGACAACCACCCTTCTTCCACGGCATTTGTCACGTGTCGCCAAACCTCCCACTCCACCAAGGATTGAATGTCTTCTTGGGCGTGGGTGGACCCTACCCCCAGGAGCAAAACCACCATGCCGGTCCAGTTGGACGGCCACGTCACGGGAGGTCGTTGGTTTGGCGTTCCCAAGTCCACCACCACGACCCGCCGTGGACCCGGCCGGCCCGACGAAACAACACCCCAAACGCGTCGCGACGTGACCCCACCCTGGACTTGCTTCGTCGCGTGGACGCCCCCAACACCTCTTTGCCAAAACTGCCCGACCAACTCAGCGTCCATTGGGCCGCAGGCCAAGACCATTGCACAACCACGCGTCCGGGCATGGGTTTCCAAGGCCGCATCGCGTCCCACCAACCGGGGTCGAGACCCCAAGCCACGTGCCACGCCCCGCCCTCTGACCACCCCAATGCAGGCAACCCCACCGGACTGGACCCCAAATTGGGCTTCCACCAAGCTGTCCAACCAAAGGCCCCTTGAGCGGTCCGAACCAAACCCTGCTCCGTCACGCCTGAAAGCGGGAGTCCCTGCCCCCATGTGGCGCGGGCTTCCAACCGAATGTCCCCCCACGTTTCGCGTTGGTCAACCTGTCCAAACAGGTCCACCAAAGGCACGTGGCGCTGAACTTCAGGCCATGATACCCAACCGACATTCATGCGCATTGCGCCTCGAAGTCGGTCGTCCCAGGTTGTTCCCAAGCCCAGCCATGCTTGGGTTTCACGCCACACAGGACTTCCCTCGGTTTGGGCTCCAAGTGCCCATTCCATCTCCCCACGGTTCCCCCAAAGCGCCATCGAAAACCCATGCCAATTCACACCCCATGTCGGCTGGCTTCCCCACAATGCACCCCCGGTACATGACACAAGAGCCCGCGTCTGCAGGAGAGAATCGGGGACGAGCGTTTGGGCTGCGAGTGGGCTGCCAAATCCCCACACAAGGACGGCCATCCATCTCACCCGGTTGCGCCATGTTCTTTGTCCCACCACACCGCAAAGGGAACCGACTCGTTCTCAGGTTCTCTGCACACTTCACCCCCGCAACGTGAGGGTTGACAGGCGAGAAAAACCGCGTACCTTTGCGGCCCTCGAAGGGCGCGGGTGTGGTGAAATTGGTAGACACGCCAGACTTAGGATCTGGTGCTTCGGCGTGGGGGTTCGAGTCCCTCCACCCGCACATCTTCGAG
>Ga0160423_10000040_pt1 | contig 81986 bp, 70 predicted proteins | sample CRUFie14St8metaG_FD_108191 | JGI IMG/M metagenome (GOLD analysis project Ga0160423, IMG submission 108191) | Marine microbial communities from the Costa Rica Dome - CRUD Field 142mm St8 metaG | ecosystem: Environmental > Aquatic > Marine > Oceanic > Photic zone | place: Costa Rica: the Eastern...
AAAAATAGATTTAATGATAGAATCATATTTACAAGAGTTATATGCCTCTCCAAGTATGAAAAAAATTATCACTCAGAGAATACAACATTTTTTAAATAATAATGGAATTAAAAATGAAGATAATTTTAACCTTGTAAAAAAGAAATTATTGTCTTATGTGAGAGATGAGATTAATCGTTCTGATTTTTCAGAAATACTTATTTGGGTTTTTATGCAAAATTCACAATATGAAATGGCTCTTAGACAGGCTATGGCTTTGGATAAAAGATCTAATTCTAATGGAGAAGAAGTATACGATATGGGAGATTTCTTTTTAGATAAAGAGAATTTTTTGTTAGCAATAGAAGCATATGAATACATAATATCAAAAGGAAGAGATAATTTTTTATATGTCGATGCTTCTATAAATCGTTTATATGCATTAACAAAGAATGTTAATAGTAAAATTGATAATATTAATGTTATCGATGAGTCTTATAAGAAAGCTATAATAAATTTAGGAAAAAATTCTAACACAGTACTTTTATTATCTAATTACGCTCATTTTAAGGCTTTTTATATGCATGATTTAATTAGTGCGAAGATAATTTTAGAAGAAGCTATGAGTATTCCACAAATTTCCAAGCTGAATTTAGCTGAGTGTAAACTTGAATATGCAGACGTGATGCTATTATCTGGAAATGTGTGGGATGCATTGTTATATTATTCACAGGTTGAAAAATCATTTAAAGAAAGTCCATTAGGACATGAAGCAAAATTAAGAGTAGCGAAAGTTTCATACTATCAAGGTGATTTTGATTGGGCACAAGCACAATTAGATGTGTTAAAAACATCAACTTCAAAATTAATAGCAAACGATGCATTGGATTTATCATTATTAATTATTGATAATTTAAATCTAGATACTACTAATGCTGCAATGGAACTTTTTTCTAAAGCAGACTTATTAAAGTATCAGCAAAAGTACAGCGAATCTATTGCACACTATGATTCTTTATTATCTTGCTTTCCATCACATTCTCTTACTGATGAAATTTATATGCGTAAAGCAGAAATATACATCAAGTTAGATAGTATTCCTGATGCAATTAAAATGTATAATAATATTATTGAAGAATGGAGTTATGATATATTAGTAGATGATGCAATTTATTTATTAGCTAGATTATATGATTCTATTCTTAACGATCAATTAAAGGCGCAGAATTTATATCAAAAGATTATAGTAGAACATAATAGTAGTATTTTTGCTTCAGAAGCCAGAAGAAGGTTTAGGGAAATTAGAGGAGATGAAATTCAATAATTATAAAAACTGTTAATTTTATGATAATTTATAATGTAACTGTTAATGTGGAAAATAGTATTGTAGAAGATTGGATTGAGTGGATGCAAGACGTACATATTCCTCAAGTGATAAGTACAGGCTGTTTTATTGAAGCAAAACTTCAAAAATTAGTTTTGGATAAAAAAGATGAAAAAACTTTTGCTGTAGCATATAAATGCTCTTCTATTGAAGAGTTAAAAAAATATCAAACTAAATATGCTAATGATTTACAAGCTGAGCATATTAAACGTTATAAAGATAAAGCGCTAGCTTTTCGTACTGTACTTGAAGTAATTGCTGAGTTTAGATAAAATTTTTATTTTGAAAAAGCTAATAATTAATTATTTAAGTCTTGATAAGCATATTTTACTTCTTATTAGAGCTCAATTTTTCATTCATTTGGTTGGAGCAGCTTTTTTTTTGATTTTAAATATTTATTTATCAAAGCAAGGTTTTTCAGATCCAGATATAGCTAATTTTATCTCATATCGATTTTTAGCTGTTATGGCTTTAGCCTTTCCCTTAGGTTTTTATATAAGAAAAAAAAAACTAAAACCTTTTTTTATTTTTGGTAGTTTGGGTGTTCCGATTATTGCAATATCATTAGTTTTATTAATTGAAAATGGCTTATACAGATATTTAAATATAAGCTTTGTTTTATGGGGAGTCGTCTTTACATTATTTCAAGTTTGTTCTTTACCATATATCATGAGAAATACTGAGATGACAAAACAATCACATGCTATTTCTTTAAGTTATGCTACTCATAGCTTTGGCTCTATTTTAAGTGGATTAATAATTTTTGTTTTTGGAAAATTTGCAGTTAATATGCACGAGGGACTGATATTGTTATTAATTTCAATTTTTGGATTTTTTGGATTTTATTATGTGCTAAAAATTAAAAAAGATGAGATAAATGATGAAGATATTAAATTCAAATTCCAGTCATATAATTGGAAGTTATTATTAAATGCAATTATTCCTACATTAATTATTGCTATTGGTGCGGGACTGACTATTCCGTTTATTAATTTATTTTTCTATCATAATTTTCAAGTAGATTCTTCAAAATTTGCTTTAATTGGAGGTGTTTCAAGTATTCTTGTTGCTTTTATGGCCTTATTAGTACCACCTTTAAAAAATAAACTAGGCTTTAGAAAAGGCATAACATATTCTCAGTCATCTGCAGTTTTAGCTCTAATTATTCTTGCAACAATGGAATTTTATTCTGATTTTATTTGGGCACTTCCAATAGCTGTAATATTTTATTGGCTTCGAGCTCCATTGATGAATATGGCTGCACCTATGACCTCAGAACTTACAATGAATTATGTTGGAGAAAAAAATCAGGAAATGTTAAGCGCAATAATGGCTGCGATTTGGAGTGGTAGTTGGTTTTTTAGTTCGCAAATATTTAGGTGGTTGAAATCCATAGAGTTGTCGTATGCATACATATTTTATATAACTGCAGTATTGTATGCATTTGGAATTTTAATGTATTATTTGTTGATTTTAGATTATGAAAAGAGATAGAAATTTATTGCATATACGGGTTATTTTTTTTCTCATTTTCTAAAATAGTAGAAGGACCGTGTCCAGAATATATTTTAGTATTTTCGGGTAGTATAATTATTTCTGTTTTAATACTATTTATTAATGTCTCATAATTTCCTCCTGGAAGATCAGTTCTTCCTATACTTCCTTTGAATATCAAATCTCCTGCTATTAATAAATTACTTTTCTTATTATATAAACATATATGTCCAGGAGCATGCCCTGGCGTATGAAGTATAATTATTTCTTGTAAACCAAATTTAATAATTTGCTTATGTTCTAAATAGTACTTTGGTTCAGGGGATTCCTCAAAATCATAAAAGCCATAAACTTTACTGATACTTTTTGTTTGTTCAAGAAGCGGTTTACTATCTATATGTAAATATAAATCTAAACTCCACTTTTTGCTAACATATTGATTACCTAAAACATGATCAATATGACAATGTGTATTTATTAATTTTAAAGGATTTAATTTATTATTAATAACAAATTCTGATAATATTTTTTTTTCTTCTTCGCTGTAGCATCCTGGATCAATAATTATGCATTCATTTGTTTCGTCATATAAAATGTATGTGTTTTCTTGAAAATTATTAAATGTGAACGATTTTATTTTCATATTAAAATTATTTTTTACAAATATATGTTAATTAGTATGTTAAAATTATCAATTTATATATTCCATTTACATAATTAACCTATTTATATTTGTAACATGAGTTTATCTATATTTTTCATTTTAATAGTTATAGGTTTTCTAGCAGGTATGCTAAGTGGTTTTGTTGGTGTTGGTGGTGGTATTTTGATAATCCCACTACTTATTATTTTTTTAGGATTAGAGCAACATTATGCGCAAGGGACAACACTCTTTGCCATGTTACCTCCAATAGGAATTTTAGCCGCTATGAATTATTACAAGGCTGGGTATGTAAAATGGGAATATGCTTTAGTAATTGCTTGTACCTTTGTTATAGGCGGTTATTTTGGTTCTAAGTTATCTTTATCTTTACCTTCAAATACAGTAAGAAAAGTATTTGGAATTATTATGTTAATAGGTTCATTTAAGCTCATTTTTTCTAAATGATAGAAAAAATTAAAAATTTTAGTAATGAGTTTTTTGATGAGATAGTTTCTATTAGAAGACACATACATAAATTTCCCGAGCTTTCTTTTAATGAATATGAAACATCTTCATATATCAAATCTATACTTACTAAATGGCATATACCTTTTAAGGAGAATATTGCAGATAATGGTATAGTTGTATTATTGAAGGGGAAAAATAGTAATGCTAAAACAATTGCTTTAAGAGCAGATTTTGATGCATTACCTATTAATGAGTTAAATGCAGTTAGCTATAAATCTGTTAACAAAGGCATAATGCATGCATGTGGTCATGATGCACATACTGCATCTCTTTTAGGCTCATTGAAAATTTTAAATACTTTAAAAGAGGAATGGGAAGGGGCAATAAAATTTATTTTTCAACCTGCTGAAGAACAGTTTCCAGGTGGAGCAAAACAAATGATCAAAGAAGGGGTATTAAAATCACCCACTGTTAGCAAAGTTATCGGTCAGCATGTATTCCCAGATTTAGAAGTAGGTAAGGTTGGTTTTTGCCCAGGTAAGTATATGGCTTCTGCTGATGAGATTGAAATTTATATTGATGGTGGAGGAGGTCATGCTGCATTACCTCATACTTATAATAATCCGATCCTTGCTGCATCTAGATTGATTTTAGATTTAGACGATTTTTTTATGCCATTTGAAAAATATTCTTCTGTCTTTGCAATAGGTTTTGTCAAAGCACTAGGGCATGGCAACGTTATTCCAGATAATGTTGAGTTAAAAGGAACATTTAGAACTCTTTGTGATAAATTTAGAAATGAAGCTCATCAAAAGATGAGGGAAATTGCAGATGATATTTCAAAACAATATAATGTTAAATTAAATTTTGTAATTAAGAGGGGTTATCCATCACTGATAAATAATAAACCCTTAACATTATCACTAATAAATTATGCGAAGGATTTTTTAGGCGATAAAAATGTGATAAATTTATCTACAAGAATGACAGCGGAAGATTTTGCATATTTTTCTCGTAATGTTCCATCTTGTTTTTATCGGCTTGGAACAGCAAATATTGATAAAGGAATTACTAATGGCTTGCATACAGCTAGATTTAATATAGATGAGGAGGCTTTAAAAATAGGCATGGGCCTTATGGCTTACTTAGCTATTAAATCTTAAGTTTTTTTCCGATTTCTATAAACTCAGCGCAAAATATATCAATCCACTCTAAAACATTTTTAGAAATAATTTTATTCTTATCAAAATCATTTTTTGAAGCATAAATAATTCTTGGTAACTGAATCATTTTCCATTGACTCATGCATATTTGAGATAAGTGAATAGTTGACAAGTAGCTTTTTTCGCCGCCAGCAGCACAAACAATACCGAAAAATTTTCCATCAACATTTGTAAAGCAGTTGTCCAAAATTATTTTTAATGAATCACTTATTGAATAATTGTGGATTCCCATACCAATAATATAATTATCTGATTTTGAAATTTTATTTGATAGTTCTTCCATTTCTTTGCTTTTTGTTACATGAAAAGGTAGTAATTTTACTAATCTTGCATCAACAATTTCAGATTTTATTCCTTTTTTTAAAAGTTCAGTATTAACTTTTTGACATAGTATATATGATTTTGAATTTTCTGATAAAGAACTAGATATTATAAGTGTTTTCATATTAATTTGCAATATTTGAGATAAAATCAATTCTTAATAATCTTATTTCATCATCAGTAAACTCATTTTCATCAAACTCTAATCTTGCTTCATCAAATGAAAAATCATTTGTTGATTTAAAGAAATCATAGATGTCTTCTCTTTCTTCTTGGTCCATCATATCAAGTATAATATGATCAAGATTTAAACGCGTTCCTGATATAACTATTTCTTCCATTTCCGTAATTAACTCTTCAATATTAAGTCCTTTTCCTTTAGCAATATCTTCGATTTGCAATTTTTTATCTAAAGACTGTATAATATATATTTTATTAGACTTTTGATTTGCAACTGTTCTTACAACAATATCTTGTGGTCGTTCTATATTATTATCGTTAACATATTTTTTAATTAATTCAATAAATTCTTCACCATATTTTTTTGCTTTACCCTGTCCGACCCCCTGAACTTGGGACAGTTCGTCAAAATTTGTTGGGTATTGATTAGCCATATCAATTATTGAAGGTTCCATAAATAAAATTGCAGGAGGGATTTTTCTCTTTTTGGCAATCTTTTTTCTGAGATCTATAAGCATATTATATAGATTTTTGTCCATTACTGAACCTCTTTGATTTGTTGAAGATGATGATTCTATATTGTCATAATCATGGTCTTCAGTGACCTGAATTTTATATGGTTTATTAAGAAAATCTTTGCCAAGATCTGTCATTTTTAGTGTTCCATAACTTTCTATTTCTTTTGTTAAAAGTTGTTTTACATAAACTTGTCTAATTATTGAATGCCAAAAGCCTAAAGGTTTATTTTTGCCTATGCCAAATACTTCTGAGATTTGTGACATATGTTGTTTTATTAGAGAGTTGCTTTTTCCTGTCATAATATATGCCATTTCTTTTGGCTTAAATCTTTCTCGACATACAATTATCGCATTTAATAACAATTTAATATATTCTTTACCGTCAATTTTCTCTTTTGGAGATTTGCAGTTATCACACATGTTATTACATTTTGATGCATCAAACTCTTCTCCAAAATAATGTAGTAGATATTCTCTTCTGCATATTGATGTTTCTGAGAATGCAATAGTTTCCATAATAAGTAAACGGCCTACTTCTTGTTCTGCAACAGGTTTTCCTTGTAAAAATTTTTCAAGCTTTTCAATGTCTTTATGGTCATAAAAAGTTATTAAATCACCCTTTCCTCCATCTCTTCCAGCTCTTCCTGTTTCTTGATAATATCCTTCTAAACTTTTAGGGATATCATGATGCACTACATATCTTATATCTGGTTTGTCAATACCCATTCCAAATGCAATAGTAGCAACAATAACATCACAATCATCCATAAGAAATGCTTCTTGGTGTTCAACTCTTTTCTTAGCTTCAAGTCCAGCGTGGTAAGGTAGAGCTTTAATATTATTAATTTGTAGAGTTTCAGCAATTTCTTCAACTTTTTTTCTGCTTAAGCAGTAAACAATACCAGATTCTCCTTTACGATTATTTATATATTGGATAATTTGTTTAACAACATCTTTTTTCGGTCTAATTTCATAAAATAAATTGCTTCTATTAAAAGAATCTAAAAAAACTTTACAATCAGTGATCTCCAAATTTTTCATTATATCTTGTCTAACTTTTGGAGTTGCAGTTGCAGTAAGTGCTATAACTGGTGCTTGACAAATAGAATTAATTATTTGTCTTAGTTTCCTATACTCAGGTCTAAAATCATGACCCCATTCTGAAATACAATGTGCCTCATCAATTGCATAAAAAGATATTTTTACAGAACTTAGAAATTGACAGTTTTCTTCTTTTACTAACGATTCTGGTGCAACATATAAAAGTTTAGTTTTGTTTAGTTTTATATCCTCTTTGACTTGTGATACTTGTGACTTTGATAACGAAGAATTGAGTACATGTGCAATACTTTCGTCTTGATAATAGCCTCTTATTACATCAACTTGATTCTTCATCAAAGCTATTAGTGGAGATACAACAATTGCACAGCCATCAGAAAGTAAAGCAGGTAATTGATAGCACATTGATTTTCCTCCTCCGGTTGGCATAATTACCATTGAATTATTTCCATCTAAAAGATTTTGTATGATTTCTTCTTGATTAGCTCTAAACTTATTAAATCCAAAAATACTTTTAAGATTTTCTGACAGTGTTTTACTTGAAAGAGTCATTTATTTTATAAAATGTAATATTTTTGTTATTTATAATTATTTATCAATAACGAATATACTATATTTAATTTATGAAATCTTCAAATGATATAATAAATATTGGAAAAGAAACTATATCTATAGAATTAGATGCAATAAATAAACTTAAAGAAAAAATTGATGACAATTATGTTAGTGTTATTAGAGAGATTTTGCATTCTAAAGGTAGGTTAATTGTTGCAGGCATAGGTAAAAGTGCAAATATTGCTAGAAAAATGGTCGCAACATTTAATTCAACAGGCCAACCATCAATTTTTTTGCATGCTGCTGATGCAATTCATGGTGATCTTGGAAATATTCAACAAGAAGATATTGTAATTTTTATATCTAAAAGTGGTAATACAACTGAAATTAAAACATTATTACCTTATATTAAAAAAATGGGTAATTTAATTATATCTATAACTGGCAATATAGAATCTTTTCTAGCAAAAGAATCTGATTATATTATTGATGTAAGTGTTGAAAGAGAAGCATGTCCTAATAATTTAGCTCCTACTTCTTCAACAACTGCGCAATTAGTTATGGGAGATGCGATAGCTATTTCATTACTTGCAAGCAAGAGTTTTTCAAATGAGGATTTTGCTCGCTTCCACCCTGGTGGGGCGCTAGGAAAACAATTATATCTAAAAATAGGAGATTTATTATCAGATAACATACCTTTTGTTTATATAAATGATAATATTGATAAAGTTATTCTTTCGATTTCTAAAAATAGAGTTGGAGCAACAGCAGTTTTAGAAAATGATAATTTAGTGGGGATTATTACAGATGGAGATCTTAGGAGAATGTTACAAATAAAAAGTTCTTTTGTTAATTTTAAAGCTAAAGATATTATGTCAACAAATCCTAAAAAAGTTGATATTTCAATATTGGCATATGATGCGCTTAAAATTATGCAATCAAATAATATTAGTCAACTAATTGTTATATCTGATGATGAATATAAAGGAATTGTACATATTCATGAAATTATTAAAGAGGGTTTAGTTTAAAATGCAAGATAAAGAATCAGAAATGTCTTTTTTAGACCATTTAGAAATTTTTAGATGGCATTTAATTCGTTCTGTTTTTGCAATATTATTATTTGCAATTCTAGCGTTTTTATTTAAGAATTTTATTTTTGATATTGTCCTGCTTGGACCAAAAAATCCAGAATTTTTTACATATAGATTATTATGTGATATTTCTAATCTATTAGGTCTAAATGATGCTTTATGCTTAAAAGAGTCTCCATTTATTTTAATGAATATAACTATGAGTGGCCAATTTTCTACACACATTAAGGTTTCTTTTCTTGCTGGTTTTGTTTTAGCATTCCCATATATTATTTGGGAATTTTGGCGTTTTATTAGACCAGCACTACACCAAAATGAATCTAAACAGGTAAAATGGTTTGTTTTTATCAGTTCATTATTATTTTTTATAGGCATCTTATTTGGTTACTATGTTATATCACCACTATCAGTTAATTTTTTAGGTTCTTATCAAGTAAGTCCTAATGTAGCTAATCAAATTAGCTTAACATCATTTATTTCTACTGTTAGTACAGTTTGTTTAGCGAATGGTATTATTTTTGAGTTACCTGTTGTGGTTTATTTTTTAGCTAAGTCTGGGTTAATCACACCGGAACTAATGAGAATATATCGTAAGCATGCAATTGTGTGTACTTTAATTCTATCAGCTGTTATTACGCCACCTGATATAACATCTCAAATTCTAGTATCTATGCCAATTATAATATTATACGAAATTAGTATTCTAATATGTAGTAGAGTTATAAAAAATAGACATAAATTAAATCGATGAATTTAAGAGCGGATAATATATTTAAATACTATGGTAAACGAGCTGTTGTAAATGGTGTTTCACTAAATGTTAAACAAGGTGAAATCGTAGGTCTTTTAGGACCTAATGGAGCAGGAAAGACTACATCATTTTATATTATGGTGGGTTTATTACAATCAAATGATGGTCATGTTTTTCTTAATGATTTAGAGATTACAAGATTACCAATGTATAGAAGAGCGCAGTTAGGAATTGGTTATTTAGCACAGGAAGCTTCAATTTTCAGAAGAATGACTGTGGAAGATAATATTTTATCTGTATTAGAAATGACAAATTTATCAAAGAAAAATCAACAAGAAAAATGTGAAGCTTTATTGGAAGAATTTTCTCTTCAACATGTACGCAAAAATTTAGGAGGCTTATTGTCTGGAGGAGAAAGAAGGAGAACAGAGATTGCTAGAGCTTTAGCTACTAATCCAAAGTTTATATTGTTAGATGAGCCTTTTGCTGGAGTTGATCCAATAGCTGTTGAAGATATACAGTATATAGTATCTAAATTAAAAGATAAAAATATTGGTATTTTAATTACAGATCATAATGTACATGAAACTTTATCAATTACTGATAGAGCATATCTATTATTTGAGGGAAAAATTTTAAAACAGGGAACAGCACAAGAGCTAGCTGATGATCCACAGGTTAGAAGATTATATTTAGGAGAGAAATTTGAGCTTAGAAGATAATATTCTGTAGAAATTTACATTTCAGATAAAGTAAACTCATATGATTCCATAATTTGATTGCAGAGCATTTTTTTACAAGCTTCATTAACTTTTTGTTTTGCAATTTCTTTGTTTTCTGCTTCAATTTCAAGAGTTATGTGTTTGCCGATGCGTACATTTTCAATCTCTTTTAGATCAATATTTTTCATACTAGCACTTACTGCTTTTCCTTGCGGATCTAAAAGTGATTTTAAAGGCATTACGTCTATTTGAGCTAAAAATCTCATTTTTTAATTATATTATTTGTTACTGAAAGAATTATATACAAAATTACAATAAATGGTAAAGCAGCAAACTTAAAATTGAAGAATAATACTATACTAGATAAAAATAATATGATTCTAAAAAAATTAGTTTGACTCTTTATCTTTTCTTGAAAATTAAATTTAAATGAAAATAAAGGAAGATTACTAACTAGTAATAAGGATATAATAATAATAATTATTCTTAAGAAATTTAAGTCTGTAAACATTGGAAAAACATCAAAATTAATATGAGGAATAGCTATAAAAAAAATAGCAGATGCTGGTGTAGGAAGGCCAATAAATGATTGTTGTTGATTAATGTCAATATTGAATTTTGCAAGTCGCAATGCTGAACAAATAGGAATAGTCAAAGCAATTAGTGATGATGTAAAGATTTCATTTTCTATAGAAAATTTAAATACAATATTATTTTGTAAATAGTACATAAAATGAAACATCATAAATGCAGGCGCTAAACCAAATGTTACTAGATCTGACATTGAGTCAAGTTGTTTTCCTATTTCACTCTTTACATTTAATGCTCTTGCAACAAGGCCATCTAAAAAATCAAATAACAAACCTATCATGATACAAATTGTTGCTGAAGAAAAATCAGATTGAAATGTAAAAATAATAGCAATTAGACCACATGATAAATTTGCTAGAGTTAGGCTATTAGGTATATTTTTTATAATTATATTCATTTAAGCAAAAATATGATAATATTTGTAACTTGTTATGAAAAATATTTTATTAGCGTTATTTGGCGGATTGTTATTGGCTTTTTCGTGGCCTGATTTAGGCTTTTCGCCAATAGTATTTTTTGCCTTCGTTCCTTTGTTGATTATAGAAAAAGGCAGCAATAATATAAGGAAAGTTTTTTTATTTAGTTTTTTTTCTTTTCTTATTTTTAATGTTATTACAACATATTGGGTTTGGAATTCTACCCCTGCAGGTTCTATAGTTGCCTTTCTTGTTAATGCATCATTAATGGCAACTACATTTACTATTTATTCTGCAATTAAAAGAAGTAATAATAACTACTCATCCAATATAACTTTTATTGTTTGTTGGTTGACTTTTGAATACTTACATTTAAATTGGGACTTATCATGGCCTTGGTTAACAATTGGTAATGTTTTTGCAAAAGATCCGCATCTAGTTCAATGGTATGAATATACAGGAGTTTTAGGAGGTTCTTTATGGATATTATTAATAAATATAATAATTTTTGATTTAGTTTTTTTAAAATATAAAAAAAGAATATTTCAATTGTTATTCTTTCTAATTGTTCCGATATTGACTTCACTGTATATCTATTACAAAAAATTCGAAATTAAAAATAATGATAAATTAAATATATTAATAGTTCAGCCAAATATTGATCCATATACAGAAAAATTTAATATTGGATATAAGGATCAGTTAAATGAGTTTGTTGAGCTTTCGAAAAAATATTTAACTGATGAAATAGACTTGTTAATCGGTCCAGAGACAGCATTGCAGGAGGATATTTGGGAAAATAGAATTAATTCGACTTTTAGTATTAAGACTTTTAGAGAATTACAAATACAATATCCTAACCTAAATATATTAGTTGGTGCATCAACTTATAAATTATTTGAAAAAAACGAGGAAAAATCATCAACAGCTAGACAGATAAGAGGTGAGGATATATTTTATGACGCATATAATTCTGCGGTCTTTATTTCAAGTAAAGGAAATATTGAAATATATCATAAAACAAAGTTAGTTCCTGGAGCTGAGAAGATGCCTTTCTCTAAAACATTAGACTTTTTGTCACAATTAATGTTAGATTTAGGAGGGATTTCAGGTTCACTTGGAAGTAGTAATAATATTGAACGATTTCAATTAGATGATTTTAAAATAAAACCTCTTATTTGTTATGAGAGTGTGTATGGTGATATCAATAATGGAATCACAGATTTAATCGCAATAATTACTAATGATGGATGGTGGGGGAATACTTTAGGACATAGACAGCATTTGAATTATTCAAGACTTCGAGCTATTGAGCAAAGAAAAAATATTGTAAGGTCTGCAAATACTGGGATATCTGCAGTAATAGATCAAAAAGGAAATATTGTAAGTACGATAGGATGGGATCAAAAATCTTGTTTGACAGCTAGCTTAAGCATAAATACAACAACAACTTTTTACTCTAAGTATGGTGATTATATTGGACGTCTGTCTTGCTTTATAGCTGTAATATTAATTCTCATGTTATTTGTTAAAACAATTAATAAAGATAGTTAAGCTGTTTTTGTTTTGGATCTAACTGGTCCACTTCGTATCACTTTCCAAATAAATATATCCTTTTCTTTTTTATATATTTCATAGTTTTTACTTTAATGATTTTGGTATATCACATACAGGTATAGGAAGCATTTTGTGTCTGTTAGTTAAATTAAATTTGTTATATATTCTTATAACTTGTTTTTCTCTTGTGTTAAGACTTTTTGTATCTCCCTTAAATTTCATGGCCCATTCAAGTTCATCGTAACTCGCCCCAATTTGATCTTCGTCGGTTTTATTGTTATCCCATAATCCATCAGTTGGTTCTGCCTCAAGAATAGTCTTAATAATATTTAGTTCCTTACCAATTTTAAAAACTTCACTTTTCATTAAATCAGCAATAGGACTAATATCTACTCCTCCGTCTCCATATTTTGTGAAGAATCCAATACCAAAGTCTTCTACTTTGTTGCCCGTGCCAACAACAAGATAATTATAGTTTTGGGCGTAATAGTATAAAGTGGTCATTCTTAATCTAGATCTAGTATTAGCAAGAGCTAAATCATTATTTTTTTCATTAATAGGAAATGATTTTTTAAAATTTTCAAAAATATCTGTTAGATTACATTCAATAGCTTTAATGTTACAATACTTTTCTTTTAACCAATTAATATGTTTTTTGCCTCTGCTAGCCTGTTCATGATTTTGTAAAATTGGCATCTCAATACATAAAACAGGTAGTTTTGTTTTAGCTGCCAATGTGGAGGTGACAGCAGAGTCTATTCCTCCTGAAATTCCTACAACAAAACCTTGGGTTTGGCTAGATTTGTTGTAATCATGCAGCCATCTAGTGATATAATTTATAATTTTTTTAGTTTGCATATACATTGCAAATTTAATAGAAAACTTCTTAATTTGCTTGATGAATCGAATAACACTTTTTTTTATATTTTGTTTAATTATTTCATGTACTAAGGAATATCAAAAAGTTGATTTAGAAATTCAACGATTTGATAGAGATTTATTTGAAATAAATAAGAAGAACCGGAAAGAGAAAGTATCAGCTCTTAAAAATAAATATGGTTCTTTTTATGATTTTTTTAATTCTCAAATAATAAATAGAAAAAATTTATCTGATCAAAGATATTATCAAGAACTGATAGCCTTTACCAGCCATAATGATATGAGAGAGGCTTATGATACTGTACAAGTTATTTTTTCAGACTTATCTCAAATCGAAAATGAATTAGGAATTGCATTTTGGAATTTCTCTCAATTTTTTCCTAATCTAAAAATTCCAAAAATTACAGCTTTTTTTAGTGGATTTAATTATGGAGTAATAACTTTTGATAATTATATAGCAATTGGTTTAGAAAATTTTTTAGGTGCAAATAGTAAATACTATTCTTTTATTGGAAAGCCAAAGTATCTTAGTTTTCAAAGTCAAGAAAGATTCATAAGTGCAAATGTTTTAGAAGCTTGGTTAAATGAGTGCTTTCAGAAAAATCATTCAGAAAAAGATTTGCTTTCGCAACTAATATACAAGGGAAAAGTAATGTACTGTATTGACAAAATGCTTCCACAAATATCATTAGCTGATAAATTTCGATTTAATCAAAATCAAATGAACTGGACTCAAGAAAACGAAGAAGCTATCTGGAAATATTTTATACACAATGATTTGTTGTTTTCAAAAGACGAAAAAAGATATAGATCTTATGTCAACTATGCTCCATTTGCAAAGGGTATGCCAAAAGAATCTCCTGGAAGAATAGGATATTACATAGGGTATAAAATAGTAAGTAGCTATATGAATAATTCAGAAATAGATTATGACCAATTGATGTTATTAAAGAATTCTAGAGAATTTTTAAAGAAATCACAGTATAAACCTAAAAAATAAAAAAATATGAAACAAAGCTTGAAATTTAATATAGAGATAGATGAAAATCATCTTCCATTATCAATAGGCATGCAATCCAAAGATATAAATGAAAAAAATATAAAGGCTTTGCTAGTTTCTGCATGGGAATCTACCAAAAAGGAAACCTTAAGAGTTGATATTTGGACTAAGGATATGCCAATAAATGAAATGTTTATAATGTATCATCAAACTATGATGGGAATGGCGTCTAGTCTAGAAAAATCCACAGGTCATAATAGGCTAGCAGGTGCGTTAAGAGATTATTGTGCGTTTTTTGCTGAAGAAACAAAAATAATAGACAAAAAATAAACTATCTGAATTTTTGATTTAAATTTTTAATAAAATTTAGAATTTCAGTAATTCCTATTTTTTTTTCTGCTGATGTAATAAATAATTGAGGTAAATTTTCCCATTCAACAAGCATATATTTTTTATAAAATTCAATATTTTTAAATAGCTTAGTTTTACCTAATTTATCTGATTTTGTAAAAACTATTACAAAAGGAATTATATTTTCTGATAGCCATTGCATAAATTCTTGGTCAATTTTTTGTGGAGGATGTCGGCTGTCAATTAGCACAAAAAGACACATTAGACTATCTCTATTTTTAAGATAGTTAGTTGTCATTTCATGAAATTGTGCGCGCATATCTTTTGATGTTTTGGCATATCCATAGCCTGGCAAATCAACTATATACCATTTATTATTAACTAAAAAATGATTTATAAGTTGTGTTTTTCCAGGTGTACTTGAAGTTTTAGCTAGGTTTTTTTTATTTACTAAACTATTAATTAAAGTTGATTTACCAACATTGGATCTGCCGATAAATGAATATTCTGGTAGTTTAGGTTCTGGACAATTTTTATAGTTGGTATTGCTGATAATAAATTCAGCAGTTTTAATCTTCATTTAAAAAGATGTTTATTTTTCAAGGAATTTCAACACAATTTCACTAAAACGCTTTGGATGTTCCCACATTGCTGCATGACCACATTTTGGAATCCAGTTCAGTTCTGAGTTAGGTAACAATTTATGAAATTCTTCCGCTACGTGTGGAGGGGTTACTATATCATTTGCTCCCCAGATTAAACATACTGGTTGGATAATTTTTTTAATATCATTTCTCATATTATGACGAATAGCTGATTTAGCATATCCTAATAATTTCAGTACCGAAATTCGATTGTTTGCAATTTCAAAAACTCTGTCTACAAGTTCATTTGTAGCAACTTTAGGGTCATAAAATACTTCTTCTGTTTTTTTTCTAATATAATCTTTATCTCCTCTTCTTGGAAAAGAGTCTCCCATTGCATTTTCAAATAAACCAGAACTTCCTGTAAGAATTAAGGAATTAACCATATCAGGATATTCTTTTGTAAATATCAATCCAATATGTCCCCCCATGGAATTTCCTATTAGTACAACATCTTTAAGTCCAAGATGTTGAATAAATTCAAATAAATATCTACTAAGTTTTTTTACAGAAACTTTTAGAATTGAACCTTCAAATAGTTTTAAGTCTAATCCATATACTTTATATCTTTCAGATATAAAGTCAACCATTTCTCCAAAATTTTCAACTCCGCCCATTAATCCATGAAGCAAGACAATAGATTGATCTCCTTTTCCTTTCTCTATCCATTTAAATTTGCCTTCTTCTTTTAGCATGCTTGAAGTTTTGATTTCTTAATAGATACAAAGAAACAAAAATATTTATTAATGGCAATGCAGTCATTTTACTATCAATATAAATATAAAAGTGTTTAAAGTTATTAACAAAGTGGTAAATAGTGGTAAATAGTGGGAATTATATTTTATATTAGCTGCCATATATAAGCACAAGAAAATTGATCAATATTATAGGTACATATGAATGCAAATCAGATATAAAGGGTCGCTTTATGTTACCTTCTTCTCTTAAAAAACAATTAAGCAATATTTTAAATGAAGGTTTTGTTATCAAAAGATCTGTATTTTATAAGTGCTTAGAGATTCATCCCATGTCAGAATGGACTCAAGTTATGAATCAAGTTAATACGCTTAATCGTTTTGTTAAAAAGAATAACGATTTTATTAGATCTTATATGTCAGGCTTAAGAATAGTAGATGTTGATAGTGCTGGACGTTTTTTGATTCCAAAAGATCTGTATTCTTATGCAGAGCTAAAAAAAGAACTAGTTCTTTCTTCTTCTGTCAATATGATTGAAATTTGGGATAAATATAACTATGAGGATTCTATTTCAGCTTCTTTATTAAAATTTGGTGAATTAGCCGAAGAAGTAATGGGTAGCAAAAATCAAGAAGAATAAGATGAGCTATCATAAACCAGTTCTCTTACATGAATCGGTGCATGGATTAAAGATAAATCCAAAAGGAGTTTATGTAGATGCTACATTTGGTGGTGGAGGTCATTCTAAGTTGATATTAAGTAATTTAAAGAAAGGAAAATTATTTGCTTTTGACCACGATAAGGACACTAAAAAAAACTTACTTAAAGAAGATGGCTTTAAGTTAACACAAGCTAATTTTCGTTACATTAAAAATTTCCTAAAGCTCGAAGGTGTTACTCAAATAGATGGATTATTAGCAGATCTTGGTGTTTCTTCTTACCAATTTGATGTTGCGCAACGTGGTTTTTCAATAAGGCACGATTCTGAGTTAGATATGAGAATGAATACAAATATTTCTGTTTCTGCAAAAGATATAATCAATAAATATGATGTTGAAATATTAGCCAATGTGTTCTATAAATATGGTGAGCTTAGAAACTCAAGAAAAATAGCAGATTATATAGTTAAAGAAAGAGGAATAAATCCCATTAACACTACAAATCAGCTTATAGATATAATATCAAATCTTGTTCCAGTAAAAAGAAGAAATCAATTTTTAGCACGAGTTTTTCAAGCAATTCGCATTGAAGTAAATGATGAGATTAATGCTCTAAAAGATATGTTAATAGATGCTGTAAGTATGCTAAAAAAGGGAGGTAGAATAGTTATTATATCTTACCACTCATTGGAGGATAGACTAGTTAAAAACTTGTTTAACAAGGGAAATTTCATTGGTAAAATAGAAAAAGATTTTTTTGGTAATAAACTATCTCCACTTATTCCAATTAATAAGAATGTTATTACTCCAAATCATGTTGAGATTTCTAATAATTCAAGATCTAGAAGTGCTAAATTAAGGATAGCGGAAAAAATATAATGAATAAAAGTCAAGAAAATAAAAATTCATTTTCAACTATTTTAAGAGGTGATTTTATTGCCAATAAAAATAACCAAAAGCATGTCCCTTTCTTGATTTTTATTGTCCTTTTAGTGTTGTTAAATATTCGGATTTCATTTAGAGCAGAAAGGCTATTGAAAGAATCTATCAGATTAGAAAAAGAGGTAGCAGAGTTGCGACTTTCATATATTACTACAAAGTCTGATCTTATGAATATGCATAAGAGATCAGTTATTGAAGCTATAGTTTACGATAAGGGCTTAAAAACTTCATTGGTACCTCCTACAATTTTAAATTTAGAATAATGGCAAGTAAAAGAAATGTCAATATTCATATAATAGTATTGTATCTATTTTTAGTATTGATTTCAGTTGGGATAACAACTAGAATATTAGATGTTCAAAAGTTTACAACGAAAATAAATACAAACAGTCAACCAAAATATTTTAAGGTCAAAGCGCCTAGGGGTAATATAATGGCTGATGATGGATCCTTGTTGGCAGTTTCTATGCCATTATATGACATTCGTTTGGATATGAGTGTTATAGATGATCAACTTTTTAATGAAAAAGTTAATGAACTATCTAATTCACTATCTAAACTATTTGATGATGGAAGTAGTGAATATTATGAATCATTTCTTAGAAGTGCAAAGAATAAAAAAAGAAATAAGTATGTTTTGTTAAAAAATAGAGTTACACATAATCAGTTGAAACTATTAAAAAGTATGCCAATATTTGAGTTGGGTAAAAATACTGGTGGATTAATTCCTGAGCAAAGGCCGAATAGAGAAAATCCATTTGGATTGTTAGCTCAAAGAACAATAGGTGTGTTAAGAAATGTAAATCCAGTTGGAATTGAAAGAGCTTTTAATAAAAATTTATCAGGTATTGATGGTAAAAAGCTTAAACGTAAAATAGCAAAGGGTGTATGGGTTCCTCAAGATTCAGAAGGAGATAAAATGCCTGTTGCTGGAGATGATGTAATTACAACAATAAATATTGATATGCAAGATGTAGCAGAGGTTGCTTTGAGCAAGACTTTATTACATCATGATGCTGATTGGGGTTGTGTTGTTTTGATGGAGGTAGAAACAGGAGAGATTAAGGTTATAGCCAATCTCAAAAAACAAAAAGATGGAACTGTTAAAGAATTATTTAATTACGCCTTAGCTAAGCATGTTGCTCCAGGCTCTACTTTTAAGTTAGCTTCAATTATTGCTGGATTAGAAGATGGTGTGTTTAGTATAGGTGATTCTATAAAAACTTACGGAGGGAGATACACTTTTTATGATAGAATTATGAAAGATTCACAATTAGACCAATATGATATAATATCTATTTCTGATGCATTTGTATCATCATCTAATGTGGGTATTTCTAGAGTAATTTTTGACAATTATAAAAGTAATCCAGAAAATTTCACAGATAGAATTTATAAAATGGGATTAAGTACTCCTTTAAAACTTGAACTTGCATTTCCTAACAATTTAAAATCTCCTGAGCCAAATAAGGGAAGTTGGTCAGGAGTGACTTTGCCTTGGATGTCAATAGGATATGAAATGCAGCTTACTCCAATACATATGTTAACTTTTTATAATGCAATTGCTAATAAAGGAAAAATGGTTAAACCTAGATTTACATCAGCTATTATGCGAGACGGTGAAGTTATAGATGATTTTATGATTGAAATTATCAATCCATCGATTTGCTCTGAAAGAACTATTGATATAGTAACCCCATTACTTACCGATGTAGTAGAAAATGGAACAGCAAAATCAATTTATACAGACAGATATCAGATAGCAGGAAAAACAGGTACTACTGTGATTAATTTTAATAAAAGAACAGATGGAGAATTAAAGCAATATCAAGCATCATTTGCAGGATTTTTCCCAGCAGATAATCCAAAATATTCTTGTATCGTGGTTATTAATAACCCTAGGGTAAATGGTTATTATGGTGGAACTGTTGCGGCACCTCTTTTTCGTGAGTTAGCTGATAAAGTATATGCTTCAGACATGAGTATACATAATTCATTTAAAATACAAAATTTTAAAAAAAGTATTCCAAAAATAAAAAATGGCTTCACTAAATCTGCAAAAATTGTTTTAAACGAGTTAAATATTGAGAACACAACAACTGATTCTGATTGGATGGTTTGTTTAGGTTTAAATAATAATCTAAATCTTCAAGCTAGAAAAATTGAAGAGGATTTTCAAAAAAAAATGATGCCTGATTTAACAGGAATGGGTATTAATGACGCTCTATATTTATTAGAAAAATATGGTTTTAATGTAGAGATAAAAGGAAGTGGAGAAATTATATCGCAATCTATTAAAAAGGGAGAGTTATTTATTCAAGGCAGTACTATAAAGTTAAAATTATCTTAGGTGAATTTGAAAGAAATATTATATCGCGTTAGTATTCAACAGGTTTTTGGCAAGCTGGATGAAGATATTTTGAGTATATCTTTTGATTCTAATAATTCTAATAAATCTTCATTGTTTGTTGCTATAAAAGGAGCTGAAAATGATGGTCATAAATACATAGCTAAAGCAATTGAAAATGGTGCTATTGCTATTATTTGCGAAGATATTCCTGTCAATTTAATTGATAATAAAACTTATATTAAGGTTGAAGATAGTCATAAAGCTTTATCTGTTGTTGCATCTAATTTTTATAACAATCCTTCTAACAGTATAAAGTTAGTTGGTGTTACAGGAACTAATGGTAAGACGACTATTGTAGAATTATCACGACAGTTATTTACAAAAATGGGGTTAAAAGTTGGAATGCTTTCTACAATTGAAAATAGAATTGTAGATAAAATAATACCCACGAATCTTACAACTCCTGATCCGTTGGAAATAAATCGCCTCTTAAGGGAAATGGTTGATCAAGGTTGTGAGTATTGTTTTATGGAAGTTAGTTCTCATGCTATTTATCAATATAGAACTCATAGTTTAAATTTTTCAGCAGGTATATTTACAAATATAACTCATGATCATTTAGATTATCACAAGAGTTTTACAGAATATATTAGAGTTAAAAAAATGTTTTTTGATTCATTATCAGAAAGTTCATTTGCATTAATAAATAAAGATGATAGGAATTATAAAAAAATGATTGAATCAACCAAAGCAAAAACCTATACATACTCATTAAAATCTGTTTCTGACTACAAGTGTAAAATAATTGAATGTCAATTTGAAGGAATGTTACTTAGCATTTCACAAATTGATGTATGGGTAAAATTGTTAGGTGATTTTAATGCTTACAATCTTCTTGCTGTATATTCAATAGCAAATTTATTTGGATATGAAGATCATCAAATTTTAAAATGTTTAAGTCTTCTATCTTCTGCATCAGGAAGATTTCAATATTTACGCTCAAAAGATGATATAATAGGTATAGTTGATTATGCACACACAGAAGATGCATTAAAGAATATTATCTCATCAATTAATAAAATCAGAACAAATACTGAGCAATTAATAACGGTCTTTGGTTGTGGAGGTGATAGAGATAAATTAAAACGACCATTAATGACTTCTTTAGTTTGTCACTTAAGTGATCAAATCATTATCACAAATGACAATCCTAGATATGAAGATCCAAATAGTATAATTAAAGATATGCTTAAAGATCTTGATCCATTTTTGAAAAAAAAGGTATTAGTTATTAATGACAGGAGACAGGCAATCAAAACCGCATGTACTATTGCTAGTAAAAAAGATATAGTATTAGTTGCAGGAAAAGGCCATGAAAAATATCAAGAAGTAAATGGAGAAAAACTTCATTTTGATGATTTAGAAGAATTAAAAAAATCACTTAATATAATTTAATAATGCTATACTACATATTTGAATACTTACAAAACACTTACAATTTTCCAGGGGCTGGATTATTTCAATACATTTCATTTCGAGCAGCAATGGCAATAATCACATCACTGATTGTATCATTATTTTTTGGTGGTAGAATAATTAGCTTAATTAAAAATAAACAAATTGGTGAGGAGATAAGAGAATTGGGGTTAGATGGTGAGCAAAATAAGAAAGGTACACCAACAATGGGAGGGTTAATTATTTTAGCTGCTATTTTAATTCCAACATTATTATTTGCTAGAGTAGATAATATCTATATTATGATAATGGTTTTCTCTACCATTTGGTTAGGCTTTATTGGCTTTGCAGATGATTATATAAAAGTATATAAAAAGGATAAGCAAGGTTTAGCTGGTAAATTTAAGATACTTGGGCAGGTTGTAATTGGTTTAATTGTTGGATTAACTATGGTTTTTCATAGTGATATTGTAGTAAAGGAAGATATTAATTTATTGTATGAAAAAGAAATAGTAGGTTCTGCTGATATTGCTAAAAAATCATCTAGGACAACAGTTCCTTTTTTTAAAAATAACGAATTTGATTATCATGATTTAACATCTTGGATAGGAAAATCTTTTGATGAGTATGCATGGATTTTATTTGTAATTATCGTAGTTTTTATTATTACAGCTGTTTCAAATGGAGCAAATATGACAGATGGATTAGATGGTCTCGCAACTGGTATATCTGCAATTATTGGCGCAACCTTAGCTCTATTTGCATATGTTTCAGGCAATATTATAGCTGCAGATTATCTTAACATTATGTACATACCTAATATAAGTGAACTAGTAATTTATATGTCTGCATTTGTTGGTTCATGCGTAGGTTTTATGTGGTATAATTCTTATCCTGCTCAAGTTTTTATGGGAGATACAGGTTCTCTCTCTTTGGGTGGAATAATAGCAGTTGTTGCAATTCTTATTCGTAAAGAACTACTCATCCCTTTATTATGTGGTGTTTTTCTGATAGAAAATCTCTCTGTTTTGATGCAGGTTGGGTATTTTAAATATACAAAGAAAAAATTTGGTGTTGGAAAGCGAATATTTAAAATGGCACCATTGCATCACCACTATCAAAAGTTAGGTATGCATGAGAGTAAGATTGTAACTAGATTTTGGATAGTAGGTATTTTTCTTGCAGTATTAACTGTTGTTACTTTAAAATTAAGATAATGAGAAAACGGGTAGTCATATTAGGAGCTGGAATTAGTGGCATTGGAGCTGCCCTGTTAGCAAAGAAAATGAATTTAGATGTTTTTGTTTCTGATAATGCAAAAATAGATAAGAAGCAAAGAGAAATTTTATTTAATAATAAAATAGATTGGGAGGATAAAGGACATACATTTAAAAATATTATTAATGCAGATGAAGTAATAAAAAGTCCAGGTATAAGTGACAAGATAGAATTAATACAAACATTAAAAAATAATCATGTCCCAATAATTTCAGAAATTGAGTTTGCATTTAGGTATACAAAATCAAAAGTTATAGCAGTCACAGGAAGCAATGGTAAATCAACCACTACACTTCTTTTAGGGCATATTTTAAAAAAAGCAGGTTTAGATGTTTTAATTGCGGGAAATATAGGAATTAGTTTTTCTGCAGAACTTGCAATTCGAGATTATGATTATGTCGTACTTGAAACTAGTAGTTTTCAGTTAGATGGTATAAATACATTTAGACCACATATTGCAATTTTATTAAATATCTCACCTGATCATTTAGATAGATATAATAATAAAATGAGTGAATATATCAATTCAAAATTTAGAATTACAGAGAATCAAACTAAGACAGATTTTCTAATTTATAATAAAGATGATTTATTGTTAAAAAACATATTAACAAATGCTAGAATGATTCCGGTTTCTTTAAATCATTTTCAAGAGGAAGGAGCATTTTATAAAGATAGAATAATAATTAATTTAAATAATACAACTATGACAATTCAAGAACTTTCACTACAAGGTCAACACAACCTTTTTAATTCGATGGCTGCTGCTATGGCTGCTAGAGTGCTAGAAATTAAGGATTCGGTTATTTCACAAGCAATGACTGATTTTGAAAATTTAGAGCATAGATTAGAATATGTTCTAACAGTGCATGGCATTGATTTTATTAATGATTCTAAGGCAACAAATATTAATTCTTGTTGGTATGCTTTAGAGAGTATGAGTAAGGATATTGTATGGATAGCAGGAGGTGTTGATAAGGGTAATAATTATAAACTTTTAGAACAGATTGTTGAAGAAAAGGTTAAAGCAATTATTTGTTTAGGAATGAATAATGAAAAAATTATAAATACTTTTAGAGGAAAAGTAGATACAATAGTTCAAGCAACTAATATGAATGACGCGGTTGAACAATCTTACACAATAGCAGAAAAAGGGGATGTTGTTTTATTATCACCTGCTTGCGCAAGTTTTGATATGTTTTCTAACTATGAAGACAGAGGAGTTCAGTTTAAAAATGAGGTTCGTAGCTTATAGTGGAAGCATGGTTAAGAGATATTAATTTAGAAGGTGACAGAACAATTTGGGCAATAGTTTTTGTTTTGTCATTATTGTCTCTACTTGTAGTTTATAGTACTGCTGGATGGGTATTTTTATTTAATCATACAATTAAGTTAATGTTAGGATTATTCACAATGTATATTGTACATAAAATTAAATTTAAATATTTTTCAAAATTAGGTCAATTAGGCTATTTATTCAGTGTTTTATTATTGATTCTTGTATTGTTAATAGGAGTAAGTATAAATGGAGCCTCAAGATGGCTAAATATTGCAGGCTTGCAATTTCAACCATCTGATATAGCTAAGCTAGCTGTTCTTATGTTTATGTCAAGACAACTAAGTATATATAGAGATTCTGTTAATAGTTTTAAAAATTTATTCTGGTATATTGTTGCCCCTCTAATTCTTGTTTGTGTGTTAATTTTGCCAAATAATTTTTCTACTTCCGCATTAGTTTTTATAAATGGTTTAGTACTTATGTTTATAGCTAAAATCAAGTTCAAATTTATACTTCGTATAATTATTATTGCTTCTTTGTGTTCAATAGGAATTTATGTATTAGCAAAACACACAAATATAGGAACAGAATTAATTCCTAGATCTGCAACTTGGGTAAGTCGTATTGATAGTTATTTTATTGACATTAAAGGAGATGAAGAAACTAAGGATTTTCAACAGACACAAGCATTAGTTGCTATACAGAAAGGAGGTATCACTGGCTTAGGTCCAGGCAAGAGTACACAAAGAAGTATACTACCGTTTTCTTCTTCAGATTTTATTTATGCAATTATTATTGAAGAATATGGTTTAATCGGAGGAAGTATTGTTTTGTTACTTTATTTAATTCTTATGTTCAGAGCAATTAGAATATCAATAAATACAGAAAGTATGTTTGGGAGTTTATTAGTGATAGGATTAATGTTTTCATTAGTATTTCAAGCCTTGATTAATATGCTAGTTTCTGTTGGAATTATGCCCGTTACAGGTCAAACTTTACCCTTTATAAGTATGGGTGGTACATCTATAGTTTTTTCATGTATTACAATAGGAATAATATTAAGTGTTAGTAGAGATGGAACAGATAGAAATTATGAAAAAACTTAAATTAATAATTAGTGGAGGAGGTACGGGAGGTCATATTTTTCCTGCTGTATCTATTGCTAAATCAATAGAAGATAAAATAGATAATGTGGAAATTCTATTTGTTGGAGCAAATAATAGAATGGAAATGAAGAAGATGCCTGAAATGGGATATAAAATAGTAGGATTACCGATCATTGGTTTTCAAAGAAAATTAAATCTAAGAAATTTACTTTTTCCTTTTAAACTAATTTTAAGTTTACTTAAGTCTTTTTTTATAATCAAAAATTTTAAACCAGATTTAGTTATAGGAACTGGCGGGTATGCTAGTGGTCCATTATTGCTTGTTGCCTCTATATTTAGAATTCCTTCATTAATTCAGGAGCAAAATTCATATCCTGGTATTACTAATAGAATATTAGGTGTATATGTAAATAAAATTTGTGTGGCTTATACTAATATGGAAAGATATTTTAATCATGAGAAGTTAGTATTAACAGGTAATCCAATTCGTAAAGATATTTTGAATTTTAAGAATAAAAAAAATCTTGCAAAAGAATTCTTTAATATAGATAAAACAAAAAAAACAGTTTTAGTGATTGGAGGAAGCTTAGGTGCAAGAACTATAAACAATGCGATTATTAATAATTTAAATAATATTAAAGAAAGTAAAATAAACCTAATTTGGCAAACAGGAGAGCTTTTCTATCCAACAGCAAAAGAATCAATTAATCAATTAAAATGTACAAGATTAAAAACATATGATTTTATTAAAAATATGGATTTAGCCTATACAGTTGCTGATATAATTATTTCTAGAGCTGGAGCAATCGCAATATCTGAATTATGTTGCGTTGGGAAACCAGTTATATTAGTTCCTTCTCCTAATGTTTCTGAAAACCATCAATTTAAGAATGCACAATCGCTAGTTAATAAGAATGCTGCATTGCTTGTAGAAGATAGACATGCAAGTTGTAAACTTGTAGAAACATTAATGAATTTAGTGAGTGATAATGAATTGCAAGATACTCTTTCTAGAAACATTAAAAAACTGGCAATTAATGATGCTGCTGAAAGTATAGCTAATTTGGCTTTAGCAATGAAAAAATGAATTTAAAAAAATATAAATATATTTACTTAATTGGTATTGGAGGTATTGGTATGAGTGCCTTAGCTAGATATTTTAATTTTAAGGGGCATGTTGTATATGGTTACGATGCTGTAAAATCCTTACTTTGTATTAATTTAGAACAAGAGGGGATTAGTATTAATTATAATAAAAATGATATCCCAAATAATATCAAGCAAGCTATGCATGATGAATTATTAGTTATTTATACTCCTGCTGTATCATTTGAAAATACTATAGTTAAATTTTTTTTAGATAGAGAATTCACTTTATATAAGAGAGCTGAAATTCTAGGTTATATAACTAAAAGGGTATTTACAATAGCCGTGGCAGGAACTCACGGAAAAACAACAACAGCGACCATACTATCTCATTTGTTATATCAATCAGGTATAGAAATAACAGCATTTTTAGGTGGAATAAGTAATAATTATAAAACTAACATACTATTATCTAAAAAAAATGAAATCTTTATTGTTGAAGCAGATGAATATGATAGATCATTTTTGCAATTATGTCCAGATATTGCAATAATAACATCTGTTGAAGCTGATCATATGGAGATTTACAATAATCTTGATGAGTTAAAATCAGCTTTTATAAAATTTGCTACTCAAGTAAAGGAGAAGGGTTGTTTGTTTGTCGAGAATAATATTGATATTGATTTTCCTTGCCCAAAAGATGGAAATATATATCGATATTCTGCTAAAGAAAAATCACATTATTATGCTGAAAATATAAATATTAAAGATAGTAAAATATGTTTCGATGTAAATTTTTTAAATATTATAACAGGTATTGTTTCTGAAAAAAAAATTAATCTAGACATGTTGCTTCCTGGAATCCACAATGTTAGTAATGCTATTGCGGCTTTAGCTGTCGGCACCTATTTAGGATTATCTATTAAAAAAATGGCTAAAAAATTATCAACTTTTGAGGGTGTCGAAAGGAGGTTTGATCGGCATATAGAAACTAAAAAGTTAGTTTATATTGATGATTATGCACATCATCCTAGTGAATTAAAGGAGATAATTAATACTGTAAAGCAATTATATCCTGAAAGAAAAATTACAGCATTTTTTCAACCACACTTATTTAGTCGTACTAAGGATTTTGCTGAAGATTTTGCAGATTCATTATCTGGAATTGATGATTTGTTTTTATTAGATATATATCCTGCAAGAGAAGAACCAATAGTTGGCATTAATTCTAATATGTTACTAGAAATATGTAAAAACAAAAATCGAGATTTATGTTCGAAGGAAGATGTTTTAAATATAGTAAGCAAAAGAAAGATGGATATATTATTAACTTTAGGAGCGGGTGATATAAGTAGTTTAGTCAATCCAATTAAAGAGGTTTTAAATTAATGATTAGATTTTACAAAATATTAAGATGGGCTGTATTGTTATCATTATTTATTTGTGTTATAATCTTTAAACCAAATATTCAAAGAGATTCTGTATTGTATTTAAAAAATGTGGTTATTAATTCTAGTGATGATAAGATTTTAGATAGAACTAATATTTTGGAATATTTAGCAACATATAACTATGCATTAGATAGCTTAAATATAATTTCATCAGATTTACAAAACTTAGAAAAACTTCTACTGGCTCATCCTGTTGTTAAGAACGTACAAGTATATTCTGATGAAATCGGAATGTTTAGCATTAATATAGAAACAAAAGATATTTTAATGAGAGTTAAAAATCACAAAGAAGATTTCTATATAGATAGCGAAGGTCTTAAGATGCCATTATTAGAATACTATACTCCTAGAGTTATAGTGATAACAGGAGACTTTAGTTATAATAGAAATAGTAAAATTATAGATTTTATGAAGATTATAAGTGAAAGTAATTTTTGGCTTTCACAGATTATGCAATTACATTTTTCAAATAATGAAATGGAAATAATTCCAAGGATAGGTAATCATAAAATATATTTTGGAGATCTATTAAATTTAGATAAGAAACTAGATTGTTTATATAGATTTTATAAACATATCCTTCCATCTAAAGGATGGAATACATATAAGTTAATTAGTTTAAAGTATAATAATCAAATTGTTTGCACAAAAAGATAATAACTATGGACGAAAAATATCAAGATCTTAAGAAAGGTGATTATATGATTGGGCTTGATATAGGAACTACAAAAATTTCTGTCATGATTGGTAGGAAAGATCAATACAACAAGCTTGAGATAATGGCAATGGGAAAAGCTGTTTCTAACGGTGTCTCTAGAGGCATTGTTGCAAACATTGATAAAACAGTTTTTTCAATCAAAGAAGCTGTTAATCAGATTAAACAAAAGTTAGACATAGATTTGGATGAAGTTTTCGTTGGAATTGCTGGTCAACATATAAAGAGTTTACAACATCGAGGCGAAATAGTAAGAGAAAATATAGATATTGAAATTTCTCAAGACGATATAGACAAACTAAAATCTAATATGTTTAAGTTAATTACTATACCTGGAGAGGAAGTAATTCATGTAATACCTCAGGAATATACAGTTGATGGTGAAGATGGGATACAAGATCCTAAGGGAATGGCAGGTGTAAAATTAGAAGCAAATTTTCATGTAATAACAGCCCAAGTTGGAGCAGTTCGTAACATAATGAGATGTGTTGAAAAAGCGGGATTAACACCCACAGAATTAATACTTGAGCCATTTGCATCGGCATTGGCTACTTTAGATGATGATGAACTTAGAGAAGGTGTTGCGCTTGTGGATATTGGGGGAGGTACTACAGATGTAGCTATATTTTTAGACAATATTATTAGACATACAGCAGTAGTTCCATTTGGAGGAAATGTTATTACCAAAGATATTAAGACAGGACTGTCTATTTTAGAAAAGCAAGCGGAGTTATTAAAAATTAAATTTGGTTCTGCTATGTATACAGATGATCAGGAGAATGTAATGGTTTCAATTCCAGGTTTAAGAGGAAGAGAACCAAAAGAGATAGCTGTTAAGAATCTTACTGAGATAATAGGTGCAAGATATAAGGAAATAATTGATTTAGTTTATCATGAAATTAAGGTTTCTGGATATGAGGATAAATTAATGACAGGTATTGTATTGACAGGAGGAGGATCTCAAATAAGAAATTTAAATCAGCTTGTTGCGTTTATTACTGGTAAGGAAACACGTATAGGATATCCAAATGAACATTTAGGTAGTGGATCTAAGGATGACGTAGTTAGTCCAATGTATTCAACTGGGGTTGGCCTAGTGCTAAAGGGATTTGAATATTTTGATAATTTGGATAGTAAACCTTATGAGGTAGACTGTAATACAAATATTTCTTCACAATTAGATTCAACAGGAATTTTAGATAGAATTAAAGAGTGGTTTACTGAAGATAACATTAATTAAATAATAAATAATAAATAATAAATAATATGAGTACAATTGATCTAGGAATGGATTTTCAAATGCCAAAAAATCAATCATCACAAATTAAAGTTATGGGTATTGGTGGTGGTGGAAGTAATGCTGTAAATTATATGTATGAAAATGGAATCAAAGGAGTTGATTTTGTTATTTGCAATACAGATGCTCAAGCCTTGGAAGCTAGTACAGTGCCAATAAAAATACAATTAGGAGTTAATCTCACGGAGGGACTTGGTGCAGGTTCTAACCCTGATATAGGCAAAAAGGCCGCTGAAGAAAGTATAGATCGAATAACTGAGCTATTGGACGCAAATACTAAGATGTTGTTTCTTACCGCTGGTATGGGAGGAGGTACAGGAACTGGAGCAGCACCAGTCATAGCAGAAATTGCTCGTGAAAAAGGCATACTAACTGTAGGTGTTGTGACGCATCCATTTTCAACAGAAGGAGGATATCGTCAACAATATGCAGAAGAAGGTTCTACTGAGCTTAGAAAATATGTTGATACACTATTAATTATTAATAATGATAAATTAATAGAGGTTTATGGTGATCTTACATTTACACAAGCTTTTGGAAAAGCTAACGAAGTATTAAATACAGCTACAAAAGGTATAGCAGAAGTTATATCTCAACATTTATTAGTAAACATTGATCTTAATGATGCTCGTAAAGTTTTGGAAAATAGTGGAACTGCTGTCATGGGTCAAGCTCAGGCTGAAGGTGAAAATAGAGCAATTGATGCAGTTCTAGGTGCTTTAGATTCTCCATTACTTAATGATAATGATATAACCGGAGCTAAACAAGTACTATTAAAAATAGTAACAGGAACAGGAGATGATGAAATTAAAATGTCCGAACTATTCAAGATAAAAAATAAAATCCAAGAAGCTGCAGGAAGAAATGTAAATATTATTGAGGGTATTGGAGTAGATCCAGATTTAGGTTCTGCAGTTAGTGTAACAGTAGTTGCAACTGGTTTTGAAAAAAAGAAAAGACCTAAGGAAACAACTATTATTGATTTGAATGAAAAAGATTTATCTCAAAAAATTGAAGACTCATTTTTTGAGGAAAAGCATTTAAAGTTGGAAAATAAAAATATTGAATTGTCACAACATAAATTGGATTTGGATGAAGAAGATATTCATAATGAAGAAGATATTCATAATGAAGAAGATATTCATAATGAAAAAGATATTGATATTAATGATAATGTAGATGAGGTTTTCATTAGCGAGGAAGACAATTTTAATAGTTTAAAGGAAAATAAAATTGTATTTGAATTAAGCAATGGTGTTGCATCTTCTGAACAAGATATAAATAATGTTATAGAAAAAGATGATAAAGTGATTTCAAGTATACCAAATGAAGTAGAAAATTGTCAGGATCATATAAAAACATTAGAAAGTGTGGTGGAAAATTCAGAAAATTTAAAAATAGAATCTAGAGAAAGGGAAAACAGATTAAGAGCTATATCTCAACAGTTAAGAACACCATCTGGATTAACAAAGCTTGAAGATGTTCCTGCATATAAAAGAAATAATATTGAGTTAGAGGATATATCTAGTGTAAATGATACAGAAATATCTACCTTTACATTAGAAGAAGATGGTAAAAATAAGCCAGAGTTGAATGAAAATAATTCTTTTTTGCATGATAACGTAGATTAGTTTTTTTATGTTTTGTATAAAAAAAAGCCCTTAAATTATAAGGGCTTTTTTAGTTTTAAATATTTAGTTGTGATTACATCATACCTGGAGGCATACCTCCTCCTCCCATAGCAGGCATTGGCGGATTTTCTTCTTTTATTTCTGAAACAACACATTCAGTTGTTAAAAGCATGCCAGCAACAGAAGCAGCGTTTTCAAGTGCTACTCTAACAACTTTTGCTGGGTCAATAACTCCAGATTTGAATAGATTTTCATATTGTTCTGTTTTGGCATTAAATCCAAAGTCATTTTTACCCTCCTTTATTTTAGCAACAATAACACTACCTTCTAAGCCAGCGTTTTCAACTATTTTCCTTAGTGGTTCTTCAGTTGCTCTAGAAATAATATTAATTCCAGTTTGCTCATCTTCATTATTGCCTTTTAGTTGCTTTAGTTTTTCACTAGCTCTAACCATCGCAATACCACCACCAGGAACAATACCTTCTTCAACAGCAGCTCTAGTTGCTGCAAGAGCATCATCTACTCTATCCTTCTTTTCTTTCATCTCTACTTCAGTAGCTGCACCAACATAAAGAACTGCAACTCCACCAGCTAATTTAGCTAATCTTTCTTGTAGTTTTTCTTTATCATAATCTGATGTTGTTGTTCCGATTTGAGCTTTTATTTGGTTAACTCTTGCTTTAATGCTATTGCTTTTTCCTGAACCATTTACTATAGTTGTATTATCTTTATCAATAGAAACTTTTTCAGCAGAACCTAACATTTCTATTGTGGTTGCATCAAGTTTAAAGCCTCTTTCTTCAGAAATAACAGTTCCATTAGTTAAAATTGCAATATCTTCAAGCATTTCTTTTCTTCTATCTCCAAAGCCCGGTGCTTTTACAGCAGCAACTTTTAAAGAACCTCTCAACTTATTTACTACGAGTGTTGATAGAGCTTCTCCATCAACATCTTCTGCAATTATCATTAAAGGTCTTCCTGCTTTAGCAGTTGCTTCTAATATAGGAAGTAAATCTTTCATAGTTGAGATTTTTTTATCATAAATTAGAATATATGGATTTTCAATATTTGCCTCCATTTTATCTGCGTCAGTAATAAAATAAGGTGATAAATAACCTCTGTCAAACTGCATACCCTCAACTACTTCAACATGTGTTTCAGTTCCTTTTGCTTCTTCAACTGTAATAACTCCTTCAGTTTTAACCTTTTTCATTGCTTCAGCAATGAGAGATCCAATTATATTATCATTGTTTGCAGATATACTGGCGATTTGTTCGATTTTATCATATGAATTACCTACAGTTTTTGCTTGATTTTTAATATCTTTAATTAATACTTCAACAGCTTTATCCATACCTCTTTTCACATCCATTGGATTTGCTCCTGCAGCAACATTTTTCAAGCCAGTATTAATCATTGCTTGTGCTAAGACTGTAGCTGTTGTAGTTCCATCTCCAGCTAAATCATTTGTATTACTTGCTACTTCTTTGACCATTTGAGCTCCCATATTTTCTACAGCATCTTCTAGTTCTATTTCTTTTGCTACAGAAACTCCATCTTTGGTTATTGTTGGTCCACCAAAACTTTTTCCAATTACTACATTTCTTCCTTTAGGTCCTAATGTAACTTTGACAGCATCTGCTAGTGCATCCACACCTCTTTTTAATGCATCTCTTGATTCTATGTTAAATGTTATATTTTTTGCCATTTTTATATTATTTTATGATTGCTAAAATATCAGATTCCTTAATTATAAGATAATCTTCTCCTTCATGTTTTAATTCAGTTCCTGCATATTTGCCATACAGTACCGTTTCACCTTCTTTCACGGTCATAGGATTTTCCTTTGTTCCATTTCCACAAGCTACAATTTTTCCCTTTTGTGGTTTTTCTTGTGCTGTGTCAGGTATAATAATTCCTGATTGTGTAGTTGTTTCTGCATCATCTTGCTTAATTATAACTCTGTCAGCAAGAGGTTTAATATTTAACTTTTTCATACTTTGTTTTTTTATTTGTTAACTAAAAATATTTACTGTGCATAAATCATGCCATTTGAAAAATCATGTAATTATGGCAGATATTTTTGAATTATATATATTTTAATGACATGATTATTATAAATTATTTATTCTACTTCTATTGGACTATTAGGAAGGTTAGGTATTACAGCGTTATCGATTTGTTCTTGAGCTTTTATTTCAATATTTTCTTGATCACCTTGTCTCGGAATAGCAAAATTTGATAACAAACTCAATGATATTAATATAATAGCTAATGTCCACGTTGCCTTTTCTAAAAAGTCAGTTGTTTTTTTTGCTCCCATTATTTGATTGCCGGCTCCTCCTCCAAATGATGATGAGAGACCTCCTCCTTTGGGGTTTTGAACTAATACAATTAAGACTAGTAAAACGGAAGTGATAATTATAAGTATTGCAAATATTGTATACATTTTATTTTTCTTTTTTCTTTTTAATTAATTGAATTTGGTTTGCAAAGAAAGTATTTTTTTCTGGATATTTCAAAATTAATTTTTTATATGCAGCAATTGCTTTTTCATAGTGTTTTTGTTCTAGATATACTTTTGCTAAAGTAGGAGTGACAAGATCTTCATTTTCTATCAAGCTTTTTTTTGCGACTTCTAAAGGCTTAAAAAAACTTTTAGGTTTTGAAATTTTCCTATTTTTTTCCTTTTTTATAAAATTATCTAATAACAAATCATCTTTAGAACGACTTATTTTTTTTACTTTAGATATGCTTAACCATTCTGAAAAAGAATGCATTTCCTTATCTTTAAAAATTATAGGTTCTCCTATTTTAAGATTATTATTTTTTTCTAGCTTATTTTTTGATAAGTTTTTTTCATCTCTTTTGTCTACAATAATTTTGAAAAGTTTTTTTCTATCAAATGAATACAATGCAGCTTTTTTTAATTCTCTGTTAAATAAAATACTTTTGGAATCAAGAAGCCCCTTTGTATATAAAATATGAGCAGTTTGAAAATAAGGATATAGCCTTTTTAGCTTATTCATTTCTTCTGTTTCTTCAACATTTAAAATAAAAGGAGAAGTGAGTTTATTTATTATTAATTTATTTACCAATTTACAAATGCTTTGTTAAAAATATCTTCTGTAATTTCTTCTGTAATTTCTTCAATAAGTGTTTCTTCGATTTCTATAAAATTTTGATTGCTTTCATAATCTTTAAATCTGCTAAAAGATGTTGCGAATTCGTTTTGTGAATTAATATTATTTGAGTAAGTAACATTCACGGTAATTGTTAACCTATTTTTTTCAGAAGTTTCATTTGCTTTGATTGATATTGGTTTAATATTATATTTAGTTATTTCACCTATAAAAGCTAAATCTGCTGATTGTTCAACGACTGAAAGATTTGTTTGTTCTGAAAACAAATCTTTTAATTTTTCAGTAATCAATTGACTTAGATTAGGTTGTACTACGGAAGCTTTGTTTTCAAAATAATCGACTGAAACAGTTGTAGCTTCATTTGGAATAGAAGCACCTGAAAAAGAATAAATGCCGCATGAATGCAAAGTTATAATTAACAAAATAAGAATAGTAATATTTCTCATAAGCCAAATTCTTTGAGCTTTCTATATAAAGTTCTTTCTGATATTCCTAATTCTTCAGCTGTTTTTTTTCTTCTACCTTTGTTCTTATTTAAAGATTTTTCTATAAGCTTTTTCTCTTGTTCAAATAAAGATAGTGACTCTTCAATTTCTAGTGTGTTATCAGCTTCTTCTTTATTTTCTATAGAATGAAGTGTTATGTGGCGTTTGTTTTTATCAGCTAAGTTAGTATCTATGTTAGTGATTATATCGTTGTTATCTTGCTTGTTAATTAAACTAAATGTGATTTGTCTTAGCTCATTTAAATCTTTTTTCATATCAAAAAGAACTTTGTATAAAATTTCTCTTTCTGATAAATCAGCTTTATTTTTGTCTTCAAATAGTATTGGACTAGTTGTTGATTTCTTTGGTAGTTGCTTTTTTATTTTTTCAGCATCAATAATTCTTTCTTCCTCAATTATAGATAATTGAGCAACAAAATTGCGTAACTGTCTTATATTTCCAGGCCAAGAGTAATTTTTAATTAGATCTAATGCGTTTTCTGTTAATCTAATAGGGTTAGTATTATATTGATCTGCAAAATCTGAAGCAAACTTTCTAAATAATAATTCAATATCATTACCTCTTTCTCTTAATGCTGGAAGATTAATACTTATTGTGTTTAATCTGTAATAAAGATCTTCTCGAAATTTCCCTTTTTTAACAGCTTCAGGAATATTTACATTTGTTGCAGCAATTATTCTTACATTAGTTTTTTTTGCTTTTGAAGACCCTACTTTAATAATTTCACCATTCTCTAAAACTCTTAATAATCTAGCTTGTGATGCCATAGGTAATTCTCCTATCTCATCTAAAAATATTGTTCCTTCATTTGCAGATTCAAAGTAACCTTTTCTACTATCATGAGCACCAGTAAATGAACCTTTTTCATGACCAAACAATTCGCTGTCAATTGTTCCTTCCGGAATTGCACCACAGTTTACAGCAATATAAGGATTATGTTTTCTAAGACTATTCTGATGTATTATTTTTGGAATATTTTCTTTTCCTGTTCCGCTTTCTCCAGTGATTAGTACGGAAATATCTGTTTTTGCAACTTGTAATGCAACATCAATTGCATTAGATAGTTGAATGTTGTCACCAATAATTCCAAATCTTTGTTTTGCCTGTTTACTATTCATTTTAAACTACTTTACCAATTAGTGTAGCTGAAGTACAGCTAGTAATTTTCACCATTACATAATCACCAATTTTATAAGTCTTTCTTTCAAAAACAACAGCAGAATTATACGTAGTTCTTCCATAATAGTGCTGCTTTGATTTTTTAGAAACACCTTCAATTAATACTTCATATGTATTTCCAACTTTTTCTTGCATATGTAATAATGAGTGAGCTCTCTGTTTATTTATTACTTCCTCAAGTCTTTTTTGTTTAATGGCTTCATCGACATCGTCTTTCATTTTAGCAGCTGCAGTATTTGGGCGTACAGAGTATTTAAACATATAACCGTAATCATATTTAACGAAATCCATCAATGATAATGTTTCTTTATGGTCTTCTTCTTTTTCTCCACAAAAACCTACAATCATATCCATAGAAATAGCACAGTCAGGAATTGTTTTTTTAATATATTTAATTAATTGAAAATATTCATCTCTGTTATAGCCACGATTCATCTTCTTTAAGATTTTAGAGCTGCCAGACTGAACAGGTAAATGGATATATTTACATATGTTGTTATATTTTTTCATTGTTAATATAACATCTTTTGTCATATCCTGAGGGTTAGATGTTGAAAATCTAATTCTAAGTTTTTTATTTATTAGTGCTACTTTTTCTAGAAGCATAGCAAAGTTGATACAATTTTTTTTGTTAATTTCTGATGCTTTCCTGAAATTTTTTTTGGCACCTCCTCCATACCATAAATATGAATCTACATTTTGCCCTAATAATGTTACTTCTCTGTATCCTTGAGCAAATAGTTCTTGACATTCTTTTAAAATACTTTCAGGGTCCCTACTTCTCTCTCTACCTCTTGTATATGGAACAACACAGAATGTACACATGTTGTCACAGCCCCTTGTAATAGATACAAATGCTGTAACTCCATTGCCACCTAATCTAACAGGACTGATATCTGCATAAGTTTCTTCTAAAGAAAGTAAAACATTTACAGCTTTTCTTCCATCTTCTACTTTATTGACTAGTCCAGGTAGATCTCTGTATGCATCTGGTCCTACAACAATATCAACTAGTTTTTCTTCTTCCAAAAATTTTTCTTTTAAACGCTCTGCCATACAGCCTAAAACGCCTACAATCATTTTTGGATTTTTTTTCTTTTTGATAGATTGATAAAATTCAAGTCTTTTTCTTGTTGTGAGTTCAGCTTTTTCTCTAATTGAACAAGTATTAACTAAAACTAGATCAGCATCAGAAATATCTTTAGTAGTACCAAAGCCTTCTTTAGCTAATATTGAAGCAACTATTTCGCTATCAGAAAAATTCATTTGACATCCATAACTTTCGATGTACAATTTCTTTGTATAGTTATGTTTTGTTTTAAGGCTTAAGATTTCGCCTTGTTTTTTTTCTTCAATTTTTTTATTCAGTAATACTTCTACGTTCATTTTTAAGTAAATATTTGCAAAAATAATAAAAAAAACTGACAATGTGTCAGTTTTTAAATGTACTTATATTATAAATAATATAAATTAAATTGGCAGTTTTAAAAGTTGATTAAAGTTTATAAAATCTTTCTTTAATTTGCAAAAAAAAAGTAATGGCTAAAAATTTAGTTATAGTAGAGTCTCCAGCTAAAAAAAAGATCATTCAGGGATATCTCGGTAAGGATTTTATTGTTGAATCAAGTGTAGGTCATATTAGAGATTTACCTAAAAAAGGAGGTATGGCTATAGATATTAGTAATGGTTTTGAGCCTAATTATGTTATATCAGAAGATAAGATTAAGGTGGTGAAGCAACTTAAAACTATAGCTAAAAAATCTGATTTAGTTTGGCTAGCAACTGATGAGGATAGAGAAGGAGAAGCTATTGCATGGCATTTGACTGAGGCTTTAAAACTTGATACTAAAAAGACTAAAAGAATAGTTTTTCACGAAATTACTAAAAAGGCAATCACTAATGCAGTAAATAATCCAAGAGTTTTAGATAAGAATTTAGTCAATGCTCAGCAGGCTCGTAGAGTTTTAGATAGATTAGTTGGATTTGAGCTTTCTCCTGTCTTATGGAGAAAGGTAAAGCAAGGCCTTTCTGCGGGAAGAGTTCAATCAGTTGCGGTACGTTTGATTGTTGAAAGAGAGAAAGAGATTTTAAATTTTAACCCTAAGGCTACTTATAAAGTTGTAGCATTATTTTTAAATCAAAAAGGAGAAGTGGTTAAAGCGGAATTATCTAAAAGATTTATAACTTATGATGAAGCATATAGGTTTGTTTCTAATTGTAATGATGCAAATTTTTCGGTTGATTCAATAAATAAAAAACCATCTAAAAGATCACCAGCTGCTCCATTTACTACATCCACTTTGCAGCAAGAGGCATCTAGAAAATTAGGTTTTTCTGTTAGTCAAACAATGACTATAGCACAGAAATTATATGAATCGGGTAAGATAACTTACATGAGAACAGATAGTGTTAATTTATCTCAGGATGCTCTTAATGCTGCTGAAAAAGAAGTTAAAACTAGATATGGAGAAGATTACTCAGAAAGAAGAATTTATACGAAAAAGATTAAAGGAGCTCAAGAAGCACATGAGGCAATCAGACCATCGTATTTAAATGAATCTAAAGTGGAAGGAGATAGTTCATTACAAAAACTATATAGTTTAATTTGGAATAGAACAATTTCATCACAAATGAAAGATGCTAAGTTGGATAGAACTAATGTAAAAATTTCTATTTCTGATAGTCAAGAAGTATTTATTGCTAAGGGGGAGGTTATAACGTTTGAAGGTTTTATGAAAGTATATTTAGAAGGAAAGGATGATGAAGTAGAAAAAAAACAAGAAATCTTACCGCAACTTAATATTGATGAGAATTTATTTTTATCTAATTTAAATGCAACAGAGCAATTTTCTCGTCCTCCAGCGAGATATGCAGAGGCAAGCTTAGTTAAAAAAATGGAAGAGTTAGGTATTGGAAGGCCATCAACATACGCATCTACTATTACTACAATCCAAAAAAGAGGTTATGTTGAAAAAGATACAAGAGAAGGAGTTGAGCGTGTTTCTAAAATTATATCTTTAAATAATGGTAGTGTGGTAGAATCGGCGCAGAAGTCAATTGTTGGTACAGAAAATAAAAAATTATTTCCTACTGATGTAGGAATTGTTGTGACAGAGTTTCTCATTGAGAATTTTCCTAATGTTATGGAGTATAGTTTTACTGCTTCTGTTGAAAATGAATTTGATGAAATTGCAGAGGGTAAAAAGATTTGGAATCAAATGATAGCTAATTTTTATAAGAGTTTTCATCATAATGTTGAAGAAGTGATTGATAAAAAAGGTAAGGCTTTAGGAGAAAGAGAGTTAGGTAAAGATCCAGAAACTGGCTTAAAGGTTATTGCTAGAATAGGCCCATTTGGGCCAATGGTTCAGATGGGAGAAAAATCTGATAATGAGGATTCCAAAAAACCTAAATATGCTTCATTATTAAAAGGACAAACTATACAGACAATAACTCTTGAGGAGGCTTTAAATTTATTTCAGCTTCCAAGGCATTTGGGAGAGTGGAAAAATAAAGAGATAGTTGCTTCAGTTGGAAGATTTGGTCCATATTTAAGGTATGATGGTAAATTTACTTCTATCAAAAAAACAGACAATGAAGATCCTCTTACTATAAGTTTAGAAAGAGCTATAGAGCTAATAAAATTAAAAATACAGGCAGATAAAGACAGGACGATATCTTGTTTTGATGGCGAACCATTAGTTTTGGTTTTAAATGGAAGATACGGACCATTTATACAAGTTGTTAATGAAAAAAACAAAAAAATTAATGTTAAAATACCTAAAGATAAAGATCCAAAAAATCTTAGAAGAGAAGATTGTATAGCATTATGGAATGAGCTCGAAAATAAAACAAAAAAGAAGTAATGAATGAGTTAAGATCTTTCTTTAGTCCTGTTTCTAATGAACTTATTGATTTTGAATGGCAAGCAACACAAATAGGTTATTTAATTGATAAGCATACTGAAAATCAATCTTTTAGTTTAGATTCTTATTCAATTGTAATGTTTAATATTCCTGAGTATGAGGGTTCAGAAAATACAATGGTTAATACTGATTGTTATGTTAGAAGAGCTTTCTATGAACTACATCAACAGAAAATGCCAAAAATAGCTGATTTTGGAATATTAAATTTAATGCCAACAAGAAAGGAAACATTTGAAGTAATACAAAAAGTATTAACTTCTTTGTTAGAAAAAAATATTATTCCAATTATTTTGGGTGGAGGACATGATATTTCTTATGCAGTTTATAGAGCATATGCTGATATAAAGAAATATGTTTCTTTAACAGTTGTCGATAAGAAGTTTGATATTGGTTTACAAGAAGATAAATTAGCTTCTCACTCATACTTTGGTAAAATTATGCGTCATAATCCAAGCTATTTGTTTCATTATACAAATATTGGTTATCAAACACATTTTGTATCACCAGCAGCTACAAAAATGTTGAATAAAATGAATTTTGATTTAATGCGTTTAGGAAATGTAAAATCTAATTTTGTTGATGTAGAGCCGATCATGCGAAATACTGATTTTTTAAGTTTTGATATATCAGCAATACAATCGTTTGTTTCTTCAGCAAATATATATGCATCACCAAATGGATTAACTAGTGAAGAGTCTTGTAAAATGATGCATTATGCAGGCTTAAGTGATAAATTATCAGTTGTAGGTTTGTTTGAATATGGACAATCATTAGATAATAATTTTCAAACAGCGCAATTGTTAGCTCAGATGATTTGGTATTTTATAGAAGGATATAAATCTAGAAAAAATGAATTAACACCTCATATGAAAAACTGCATAAAGTATACTGTTGCTTTTGAGGATGGTAAGAATGTAATTGTTTTTTATAAAAGTCAGCTAAGTGGAAGATGGTGGATGGGAGTTCCATTTAAAAATAATAAAAATGAACTTCAGAATTATTTTGTTGCTTGTTCTTACAGTGATTATGAGACAGCAAATAATGGAGAAGTGCCCGATAGGTGGTTAAAGACCTATACCAAATTCATTTAATGTGTCATGTTTTTGGACCGCGGTTGTAGCTTTTTTGATAGGTTTTTAGGATAATAATTCAAACAAATAGTACGCTTAATTTACAAGCTTAATTAAAAATTATGTATTTTAGCGAAAATTTTTTTTAAAGAAGAAGTAATAGATGAAGAGAATTGTATTTTTTATATCTGTAGTTTCTACATTAAATTTGTATTCGCAGCAAATACCACAATTTAGTCAAAATATGTTTAATAAATTGGCTAATAACCCTGGTTATGCAGGTAGTACTGGTAATGTTTCTACATCAGTTATACATAGATCTCAATGGTTAGGATTTGAAGGCGCCCCTTCAACTCAAAATTTCAGTGCTCATGCGGAAGTCCCTTTTTTAAATGGAGGAGTAGGTTTAAATGTTGCTAAAGATGCTATTGGAGAGTTTAGTAATCTTGGCTTACAAGCTTCTTATGCTTATCGAATGCAGTTGGGCATTGGGCAAATAGGAATGGGAATGTCGTTTGGAGTTTTTCAAAGTGGTTTAGATGGTTCTAATTTTACACCAGCATCTCAAGGAGATGATGCTATCCCAACTGGAATGGTTGATGGATCAAAGTTAGATTTGGGAGCAGGTGTTTATTATAATACTCAGGATATGTATTTAGGTTTTTCCTCTGCCCATATTACTGAGCCTATTGTCGAATGGAGTGATGGTTCACAAAATCCACTTGCAAGACATTATTTTTTAATAGCTGGTTATACATATGACCTAACATCTAGTTTATTATTACATCCTTCAATGTATTATAAATCGGATGGAGCAACTTCTCAAATGGATATTAATACTAATTTAATATACGAAAATATGTGGGGTGGCGTTAGTTATAGATTGGATGAAGGCATTATTTTATTAGCAGGTTTAGAAATTAATAAAGATTTAAAGTTTGGAGCCGCATATGACGTTACTCTAATGAATCCTATGGGAAATTCATTCGAAGTAATGTTAGAGTATAATTTTGAGATAAAAACAAGTAAATCAATATCAAAATATAAGAACCCTCGATTCTTATAGATTTTTAAAAATAAAGATTATGAAAAATTTAGTTTTAGTAAGTATTATAGCAATTATATTAAGTTCCTGTGGAGGTTCTGGATCAGGAGAACTAATAGGGGTACAGAAAAGGCAAACATGGAATCCTACTGATCCGTATGGAATGGTTTTTATTCCACAAGGAAGCTTTAATATGGGGCCTTCTGATCAGGATGTGCCATTTCAAAATGTTTCTCAGTCTAAGACTGTTTCTGTTGGAGCATTTTATATGGACGAAACTGAAATCACGAACAATGAGTATCGTCAATTTACAAATTGGGTCAGAGATTCAATTTTAAGAAAACAACTTGCTAATGATTATCCTGAAGAATATGCAATGTATGACAAAGATGATTTAACAATGGAAGATAGATATGGTGAGAATAGAATTGATTGGAATAAAAAAATTAGATGGGATGATGAAGAAGTAAGATCCGTTCTTGATGAGGTAATGTATTTGCCTGAACATGAAAGATTAGATGCCAGAAAAGAGTTTAATACTAGAAAGTATATTTATAAGTACCAAGTTCTGGATATAGGAGAAGCATCTAAAAAATCAAATAGAGGAAAAACAAGGGATAACTTTTTAGATACTATTTCGGTTCATATATATCCTGATACTATGACTTGGGATCATGATTATAGTTATTCTTTTAATGATCCATACTCAAGAAATTACTTTTGGCACCCAGCATTTGATGACTATCCAGTTGTTGGTATTAACTGGAACCAGGCTAATGCTTTTGCTCACTGGAGAACTAAGATGATGAATGATTTTTTAAGAAAGAGTAAACAACCAACCTTACCAAAATTTAGACTGCCTACTGAATCAGAATGGGAATATGCTGCAAGGGGTGGTTTAGATAACTCTCCTTATCCATGGGGAGGTCCTTACACTAGAAATTTAAAAGGCTGTTTTTTAGCTAATTTTAAACCTTTAAGAGGAAATTATACAGCTGATGGTGGAATAAAAACAATAAAAACTATGTCTTATAATCCAAATGGCTATGGACTATATGATATGTCAGGAAATGTAGCTGAATGGACATCAAATGCATATGATGAATCCGCTTTCTCTTATTCACATGATATGAACATGGATTATCATTATGATGCAGAAGATAGTGATGCAGAAGTATTAAAAAGGAAAGTTATTAGAGGTGGATCTTGGAAAGATATAGCATATTTTATACAAACAAGTACAAGAACTTTTGAATATCAAGATACAGCAAAGAGTTACATTGGCTTTAGATGTGCAGTTGACTTCCTTGGTAGAGATAAAAAAGATTTTTAATTAATTTAGTAATTTAATAAATATTTAAGATATGGGTTTTATAGCTAGTATAGAAAAAGTAACAGAGGCAAAATGGTACAAATTAATGATGCCAAAATTGTATGGATGGGGCGCAGCAGTTGTCATATTAGGAGCATTATTTAAAATAGAAAATCTTCCAGGAGCTTCTTACATGCTAATGGCAGGTCTTGGAATAGAATCAATTATTTTCTTTTTCTCAGCTTTTGAGAAGCAACATGTTGAGCCAGACTGGTCTTTAGTGTACCCAGAACTTGCACACATGGAAGATCCTGATGCAGCAAAACGTCCTGCACAGCAACTCGATGAAGCATTACAAAAAGCTAAAATTGATAATGAACTAATAGAGAGTTTAAATGAGGGTCTAAGAGCATTTGGAGAGTCTGCAAAACAATTGAATGACACAGTAACGGCAGCTTCAGGAATTTCAGAGTATAATAGTCAAATTGAAGAGGGAGTTAAAAATATGAACGCATTGAATTCTTTGTATGAGTTGCAATTGCAAACATCTAATCAGCAAATGGAGGCTACTACAATATTTTTACAGAATTTACAGGCATCTGTTGAAGATTCAAAAAAGTTTCAAGAGCAAGTTAATAGTTTAGCAAATAATCTTGAGCAGTTAAATAAGGTATATGCAAATATGCTTAATGCAATGAATCCAAATAAATAAATAAAACTAAGATAATTTAATTATTAAAAAATAGAGGTATGGCTTCAAATAATTTGTCACCAAGGCAGAGGATGATAAACATGATGTATTTAGTGCTAACCGCATTGCTAGCATTAAATGTTTCAAAGGAGGTTTTAAATTCTTTCTTTGAGGTAAATAAGGGGATTGAAAGGACTACTAATAATTTTAAATCTAAGAATTCAGAAACTTATGCTGCCTTTGATAATGCGGCAAGTAATAATCCGGTTAAATACAAAGAAGTAAGAGATTTAGTATTTTCATTAAAGTCTGAATCAGAGGATATTATTATGTATCTTCAAGAAATGAAATATAATTTAGTTAATGAAGCAGATGGAAATGTTTGTTTAGGATATCCTGGGGATGTATTAGATGAAAATGGTAAGCCTAAAGAGGAGTCAATAATAGAAGGAAAAATATTTAGTGATTTGACACCACAACAAAAAATGTTGCCAATAGCATACTTAAATGCAAAATCTGACAGATATGCATCTTCTCAATTATTCTTAGATAAAAAAGTTGTTAAGTCAAATCAAGTAGCTTATTTATTATCTGAAAAAATTAGATTATTTAAAGATAAGTTAATATCTGCTGTTCCAGAAAATGCTAATTTAGTTTCTACAATAAATCAAGTATGTGATGTTGAGCCAAGAAAGAAATCTGATGGAAATGAAGAAGACTGGGAAGTATATAATTTTAATGATATGCCAGCTGTAGGTGCCTTAACAATTTTGTCAAAGATACAATCAGACTTAAGAAATATTGAGGCAGACGTAATTGATTATTTAAAAAGAAATATTGATGCAAAAACATTAAAATTCTCCTCAGCAGAGGGTGTTCAAATTCCAAATTCAAATTTTGTTTTAAAAGGCGATTCCTTTAGAGCTCAAATATTTATTTCAGGAAAAGATGATGCTCAGAACCCTGAGATATATGTTGGAGAATATGATAGTTTAGGAGGTGGAGTTTATGAGATGAGAGGTGAATATGAGACTGTTAAAGTTGTAAATGGTAAAGGAATGTTTTCAAAAAGAACAATTTCTGAAGGTAAAAAGAAGTGGGGCGGTCTAATTGTTAAAAAAACAGAATCAGGTAATAAATATTTCCCTTTTGTTGGAGAATATTTAGTAGCTGCAAAGCAGGCTGTTGCTGCACCAACAAATATGAATGTTTTGTACACTCAAGTGGATAATCCTATTAAAGTATCAGTTCCAGGATATTCTGCTGCCCAAATCATAGCAACAACTAGTAATGGTACAATTAGAGCTGTAGACAAAAGAAAAGGAGAATGGATTGTTAGACCAGATAAGTTACAGAGAGAAGAAGCTCCTGTGATAAATTTATATGTTAATGATGAGGGTAAAAGAAAATCTATGGGTTCAGTTGACTTTAAGGTAAAAGATGTTCCAGATCCTGTTGCAAAAGCTGCGGGATTAAAGAAAAATACAGTATCAAAGGGGGACCTAAAAGCATCACAAATGTTAATAGCTGAACTAAAAGATTTTCCTTTTGATAGAAAAGATTTATCTTTTGTAATTGTTTCATATGATATTGTTGCATATACTAGTAAGGGACGATCAAATTATCCAACTGTCGAAAAGACGGGAGGGAGGTTTAATAATGATGTTCTTAGGGCTATAGATGCCACTGCACCAGGCGCTACAATAACTTTTTCAAATATAAGAGCAAAGAGAAGAGGTACAAAAGGATTAAAAATAAGAGACTTAGGTTCAATAACATATACTATAAAATAATATATTATGAAAAAAAATATTTTAACATTAATAGCAATATTTATATTTAATTTTGGTTATTCTCAAGATGTTATGGAAGAGAATAAATATAAAAGGAATAATAAATATGAAAGAAATCATCATTTTGAAAGAGAAGTTGTAGTTCTAACTCCAATTAGGGAAGCAGACGTAATGTGGTCACGTAAGATATGGAGAGAAATTGATTTAAGACAAAAGATTAATCATCCATTTTATTATCCACAAGAGGGTGAGGCTGAAACTGTAGATAGAGATAATTTATTTAAAGTTCTTTACGATGCTGCTACTGCTGGAAAAGGAGAAATGAATATTTGGGCATTTAATGCTAACAATGATGATGAATTTCAAGAAAAACTCGAGATTCCTCAACTCATAAAGCTTATTGAGGGAACTGAATTTGAAGTATTTGAAAAGGATCAGTACGGAGACGATTCTCTTGATGTTAATGGTCAATTGGTCCTTAAAGGTATTGAAAGAAGAAATAGTTTGAACCAACGAGATATCAAAAAGTGGAGAGTAAAGGAAGAGTGGTTTTTTGATAAGCAAAGATCAGTTATGGATGTTAGAATTATAGGCTTGTGTCCTATTGCCGATGATAGAGATGAGGATGGATTTCTTACAGGGCAACCAAGACCAATATGTTGGTTTTATTTTCCGCAGTGTAGAACTATTTTAAAGAACGCACCGGCTTTTAATCTAGTTAAAAACGAAGCTGAGAATAAGACATATGAAGATATTTTCATGAAGAGAATGTTTGCTTCAACAATTGTTAAGGAAGGAAATGTTTATGATAGAGAAATAAATCAATACAAAATTGGTTTAGATGCTCTTCTAGAAGCTGAAAGAATCAAAGAAGAGATATTTAATATTGAGCATGATTTGTGGGAGTATTAAATATTGAATAATTTTTTTTTTAGAAGCCCCACATTGGGGCTTTTTTTTAAATGGAAGATAAAGAATATAATATAGGTATAGTCGGGATGGGCTATGTAGGACTTCCTTTAGCTATAGCATTTTCTGAATATTATAATGTTATTGGCTATGATATTGATGATGTACGTATATCAAATCTTAAAAACGGTATAGATACTAATTTAGATGTTGAAATTGATAAGGTTTCAAATTTACAATTTACTAATATTAATGAAAATTTAAAAGGTTGTAATGTTTATATAATTACTGTACCAACACCTGTAGATCAAGATAATGTTCCAGACTTATCTTTTTTAGAATCAGCAACAAAAAAAGTTGCTTCATTATTAAAAAAAGAAGATATTGTTATTTATGAGTCGACTGTTTATCCTGGTGTTACTGAGGAATTTTGTGTGCCTATTTTACAAGAAAGATCTTCTTTATTATTTAATATTGATTTTTATTGTGGCTATAGCCCTGAGAGAATAAGTCCTGGAGATAATAAATATAATTTAAAAAAAATAGTAAAAATCACTTCAGGATCAAATGAACAAGTTTCTGACGAAATAGATTTTTTATATAATAAAATCATAGATGCAGGTACATACAAAGCACCTTCAATAAAGGTTGCAGAAGCTGCAAAAGTTGTTGAAAATACTCAAAGAGATATAAATATTGCATTAATGAATGAGCTTGCCATGATGTTTGATAGGTTTTCATTAGATACTAATGAAATTTTAAATGCAGCTTCAACTAAATGGAATTTTTTAAAATTTAAACCAGGTTTAGTCGGTGGGCACTGTATAGGTGTTGATCCATATTATCTTCTTCATAAATCAGAAAAACTTGGTTATAGAGCAACACTCTTGGAATCTTCTAGAAGGATAAATAATTCAGTATCAAAATTTATTGCAGAAAAGGTAATAACTATAATGTTAGATCAAAAAAAAGATTTAAGTAATGTTTCGATTTTAATTTTTGGCTATACTTTTAAGGAAAATTGTTCAGATATAAGAAATACAAAGGTACAAGAGATAATAAACATATTGGAATCAAAAACTTGTAATGTTTCTGTTTTTGATCCTTACATCAATAAGTTGCAATGTAATAATTTAGTTACAGATCCGTTTAAATTAAATGATAAATATGATGTGATTATTGTTGCAGTTGCACATAATGAGTTTTTAAAATATTCTGCAGAAGATTTTAATGTATTATCAAAAGAAAAACTTGTACTTTTGGATATTAAAGGGATCTACTCAGGGTCTCATTGGAAATTATAATTTATTAAATATGAATGAAGAATTAAGTTTAGATCAGTTTTTTAAGAATTTTGTTAGATTTATTAATAGGAATAAAAGTTTTTTAATTGTTTTTATTTTTATCAATTTAATAATAGTCAGCTCTTATTATTTTATAATACGACCAGTACAATATAGATCAATAGCACTTTGTACATCTCAAATTGATAAGTTTGAAAATCAAAGAGAGTTTCAAAGAGTCGCTATTGATTTAATTAATAATTTGCAAATATATATTGAGGTGCGAGATTTCGAAGCATTATCTGATGTCTTATCTGTAGATTTGGATGTAGCTAAATCATTTGTATATATTAATGCTACTCAACTTTATCAATTAGATATGAATGAAGAGTATAGAAATGTTCATAAGTTTGAAATTGAACTTATTGTAAATAATAACAAACACTATGATGCTATTGAAAAAGGTATTTTATATTATTTTAATAATAATCAATACCTTATAGATATATCAGAATCATATATGACTGCAAAAATATCTCTTTATAATGATATTGTTAATGAAATTGACGCACTACAAAAGGAAAGAAATACAACTAGACATAAAGGTGATTTTATTAAAACAGAAGTTAATTCTGAAGATGCAGTTAATGAAATTATTGCTTTGTCACAAAAAAGAGAATCGACATTGCGTGATACTAAGATAAGTAAGGTGTTTTCATTTGTACAGGGATTTAATAGGCTAAATGAACCTCAAAATAATATATTTCAGTGGAATCTTATAACTGCTTGTATTAGTTTTATTTTTGGTTTGTTTATTTCTTTAGTAAGAGAAAAGATTTGATATGAAAATAGGAGTTATAGGATCAGGATATGTTGGTTTAGTAGCCGCTGCATGTTTCTCTGAAATGGGGAATAAAGTTATTTGTCTAGATATAGATGAAGAAAAGATAAATAATTTAAAGTTAGGTATTATTCCAATTTATGAGCCTGGACTTGATACTTTAGTTAAAGAAAATTATCAGAAAGGTTCTTTGGATTTTACAACTGATATTCAAGTTTTATTACCAAATGTAGAAATTGTTTTTATTGCAGTTGGAACTCCTATGGGACAAGATGGATCAGCAGATCTGAGATATGTTTTAAATGTTGCTACTACTATAGGTCAGAAAATGAGTAACCCTTTAATAGTAGTTAATAAATCAACGGTTCCAGTTGGTACTGCAGACAAGGTTAAGTCAGTTATTAATCATGAACTAAGTAAAAGAAATATTAATATTCCTTTTTCAGTAGTTTCAAATCCTGAGTTTTTAAAAGAGGGAGATGCTATAAATGATTTCATGCATCCGGACAGAATAGTAGTCGGATCTGATGATGCTGAAACTATAAATACAATGAAAAATTTATATTCCCCATTTACAATTAATAACGATCGCTTTATTTCTATGGACATTAGATCTGCAGAGATGACAAAATATGCCGCTAATGCTATGTTAGCCACTAAAATCTCTTTTATTAACGAAGTTGCAAATATATGTGAACGTGTTGGTGCTGATATAAATAATGTTAGAATTGGTATAGGAAGTGATAATAGAATAGGCTATAAGTTTATCTATCCCGGGTGTGGATATGGAGGGAGTTGTTTCCCAAAGGATGTAAGTGCTTTAATAAATATTGCAAAAGAACATGATTATTATCCAAATTTGATTTCTTCGGTAGAAGAGGTTAATATGTTACAGAAGGAAGTACTTTTTAAAAAATTAACTAAATGTCTTGGAAATGATTTAAAAGGTAAAAAGATTGCAATATGGGGTCTTTCTTTTAAACCTGGCACTGATGATATGCGAGAAGCTCCTTCAATTACTCTAATTCGCTCTATTTTGTCTGCTGGAGGAATAGTAAATGCTTACGATCCAAAAGCAGTTAATGAAGCTAAGTTTTATCTCAAGGATTGTAATGTTAATTATTTTTCAGATAAATACTCTGCACTAGAAAAAGTTGAAGCGCTTGTTTTGGTTACGGAATGGAAAGAATTTAGAAGTCCAGATTTTATTTTAATGAAGAAAAAAATGTCAGATTATTTTTTCATTGATGGTCGAAATCAGTTTAAAACAAAATTTATTAAAGAGAAGGGCTTTAAGTATATCCAGATTGGTGTTAAGTCATAAAATAATTTAGTCAAATTAATATGTTTTTTTCACAATCTCTCAAGGATTTTTTAAGCTTATTTTTTTCTAATATTTTTCAAAAAATTTTAGGTTTAGTTAGAGAGTTAGTTATTGCATTTTTTTTGGGTTCTTCAATTCTATATGCAAATTTTCTACTATTGCGTGTAGTTGCAGATTTTTTTTCTCAGATAACTGCTGGAAATGCTTTGAAAGCTAATTTATTGCCAAAGTTTACCAAAATCTACAATAGATTTGATCAGGTTTCATTAGTTAAGGTATTTAATTTTTCTAAGAGATATTCTTTTTATTTATTTTTTTTAAGTCAGATAATACAGACATCTGTTATTTTTTATCTTAATTTAGAAAATAATTATTTATTTTTTTTAGCCTCAGTAATATTGAGCTTTTGTATTTGTTTTAATTTTATAAATACTATCTTTTTAACAGTAATGCAGGCTAGAGGTTTTTTTCTAAAATACTCTTATGCATCAGTAACAAATTCATTAATATTTACAATTTTAGTCTATCCTTTAGTTAGTTTTTTCTCTTTCATTGGTTTAGCAATAAGTAGATTATTAGGAATTGTATCAATGAGTATTTTGTTTGTTAATCCTATAAGAAAGGAAAAAAATGGTGAAGAAATTAATTTATACGCTTCTGATTTTAATTTTTCAACTCTAATATTAGGTAATTTTGCAAATATTATTATTATTTCTTCTCGTTTTGTAGCAGGATCAGATGGCTCAAATAGTATTGCTTTTTTTATGTACGCAGTAGTTATATTAAATGCTTTATTAACATCAGTAATAACCAATATAAGTACAATATTGTTAAGAAAAATATCAATTAACAAAAATACTGAACTAATGAAGTATTCTTTGTTTGTTTCTTTAGCTTTAGGAGGGGTTATGGTTTTGGTATTATATTTTTTTAGTTTTGATATAACTAAGTTTATGTATTTTAGAGGCGCATTTACTATTGAAGATGTACAGCAAACTTCAGTTTATTTATATCAGTTGTGTTATAGTTTTATATTATTATTTATAGCTACAATATTATTTCAGCCATTTTTAAGTCTTCCGATTTCAGAAACTAAAGATATTAGATTAAAATTATCTAATATTTTTCTGATTGTACTTTTAATTTCAAGTATTGTTGTATTATTTTTAGATTTTTTGCCTAGAGAGAAGGCTTTATTTGTTATGTATATGTCATCAATTTCAGCAGTTTTCTTAGCATTTTTTTCATATAAAAAATATCAATTATATGAAAAATAAAATTTTGTATTGGACATTTATTATTTCAGCTTGTGGACTACTTGCTATTGGAAGATTATATGATGTAAGACTTTCTTTTTTTGGAATTAATCTTGTTTCAATTTTATCAATACTCTATTTTTTTTCGTGTTCCTATCTTGTTTTTTCGACAAGAAATATTGTTTTCACAAAAACTAAATTTTTATTATACTTTTTTTATTTATCAGTAGTCATTGTTACTCCCATTTTATGGTTATTTTTTGGAGTTACAGAATTTGGATATATGAATTATATAAACTTTATTTTTATAATTATTCCGATTTCTTTTGTTGTTATTGAACGATTTGATAGACAAGATATACTTAATATGCTTTATATATTATTATCTGTAGTTTTATTTCTTGCATTACTTTCTTCAATAGGGTTATCAATATCTGATAGACCTGATGGTAGACTAGCTACTTTAGGAGGTGGTCCTATTGTTTTTGCAAGATGGATGGGACTAGGAATAATATCTTTAATTTTGTTGCCTCTTGAAATTAATAATAAATATAAGTTTTTTCTTATATTACTTTTTTTGTTAATGGCATTATCAAGTGGAAGTAGAGGTCCAATTCTATCTTTAATAGTCACATCTCTTGTTTATATTATTTTAAATTTCAATAAATTATTTATCAAATTTAGTTTATTACTAGGTGTTTTTGTATTAATATTTTTATCTACTAACTTATCTAGTGAGCTTTCTAATTTAGGAAAATTTGATAGAGTTTTTATGAATGTATCAACAAAAGGTGGAAGTTTAAAATCAACTAGTACTAGAGCAAAATTTGTTACAAGTTCTTTAATTATGATTAAAAATTTTCCCTTAGGTGTAGGTTCTGGTAATTGGCAACCTATATCAAATGAGTTAAGACCTAATAATTTAACACCGGATGATTTGCAATATCCGCACAATATATTTTTAGAAGTTGCATGTGAATATGGAGTTATATCATTAATTTTGATTTTGCTTTTATTTGTTTATGTTTTTTACCTAAGTTATATTAAAATGAAAAAATATAATAAACATAAGACATCTTTATATACCGCTTTATTTTACCTTTTAATATTTTTATCGTTTAACTCACTACTTAGTGGAATGTTAAATGATTCTAGATTACTTTTTTTAGTTATGTCATTTATAATTGTTTCTAAGCCCTTAATAAAAATAAAAGAATGTTAATTGTTTGTAATGGTATTTTTAAATCTGGTTCTAGCTGGTTACATGCAGTAGTTTTGGAAATTATTAAAATGAATAATATCCAACTAACTGATGTTCCTTATTTTTATACTAATAATACCTCATCTCCCACAACCATTATTGAAAGTAAATTAAAAGATTTCTTATTAACAGAAGATTATATTAATAAACATTATATAACAAAGTCTCACTATTATCTCAGTAGCACATTAGAAGCAAAATATGATGAAAATATTTTTTTTCTTTTTATAGAAAGAAACGTAAGGGATGCTGTAGTTTCTCATTTTTATCATTTCAAGAAAAAATATAAAATTTTTAATAATTTCAATTTTTATTATTATACGTTAGGAAGATTTAAAGCATATGAGATATTATTTTTAAATAATGAATATAAAAAAGCATTTGGCACTTCTAATTTTTTTCAGTATGATCAAATGAAGAATGATTTTAAATCTGTTGTTGACAAAATATCTTCAATATTAAAATTAAAAACATTAAATCTTCAAGAGATTAAAATGATTAAGGAAAATACCTCAATTAATAAAATGAGAAATGATTTGCGTATGGGTAAATCTAAATATTATTCAACCGTTAAAAAAAATAGAGATAGGTTGCTTAGAAAAGGTGAGATAGGTGATTGGAAAAATTATTTTTCAAAAAGAAAGAAAAACGATATAATGGCTATAGAGTTAGATGATGTAACATTTCTATTTCGATTCTTTTATTATATTTTTTTCACACTTAGAAGACGTTTATTTAAGATAGAGTAATGCATGAATGGAGAAAATATAATGGAAGTTTAATTCCAAGTGTTCCACCTCATAAAAATGTTGACTCATCAAAGGTTGATCAATTAATTAATGAAACAAACTCTTATTTAGCAATTTGGACAACAGATTTTGATTATAAATCTCCAACAAAATTTTGGCATATTATTTGTGATAAATTTATTCCTTTTGATAATCTAAGCAGAAATACAAGAAGTAAAATAAGAAGATCAGAAAAAAAATTTACTATAAGAATGGTGAATAAGAATGTTCTCATGCAAAATGGTTTTGAGTGTTATAACTCTGCATTTAAAAATTATAAATCTTATTATAATAGAAAGTCTAAAAAAAAATTTGTTGATGATTTATTAAATTTAGAAGGAGAATGGCATTTTTGGGCAATTTTCTTTCAAAGAAAAATTATTGCTTTTAGTCAAAACAGAGTTATAGATAATTATTGTGAGTATTCAACTATTAAGTTTCATCCAAACTATTTAAAGTATTACTCAAGTTATTTATTATTTCATACAATGAATAGATATTATTTACAAGATTTCAGATTTAAATATGTAAATAACGGAATGAGAAGTCTTACACATAAAACAAATATTCAGTCTTTTTTAATACAAAAATTTGGTTTTAGAAAGTCATATTGTAAATTGTCAATTAGATATAGTAGGAAAATTAGATTTTTTTTAAGTTTTATATACCCTTTTAGATTTGTATTTCACCCATTTAATACTAGATTTGCATTGAGAATAAAAGCGTTGTTTGCTCTTGAAAAGGTAAGACGAAGTTGTTTGTGAAATGAATGAATTAGTATCTGTTATTACTCCATCATATAATTCTGCTAGCTTTATAGAAGATTCAATTAATTCTGTGATTCAACAGACGTATGATAATTGGGAATTAATTATAGTAGATGATGCATCAACAGATCATTCAAGAGATATTATAAAAAGAATGGCAAAAAAAGATAAAAGGATTTTGCCAATTTTTCTTAGTAATAATTCAGGATCTGCTATAGCGCGTAATACAGCCATCAATAATTCTCAAGGAAGGTATATAGCTTTTTTAGATGCAGATGATATGTGGAGGAGAGAAAAGTTAGAAAAACAAATTGCTTTTATGAGAGAAAATAATTTTGCATTTTCTTTTACTTCATATCAGCCAATTTCAGAGGACAGAAAGAAATTATATAGAGAGATAAAGGCCCCTAAAGTTATAGATTATGAAGGCCTATTAAAAAATACAATAATTGGATGTTTAACAGTAGTTATTGATACAAAAAAAGTAAATGATATTAAGATGCCTAATTTAAGAACTTCACAAGATTTAGCTTTATGGTTATCAATTATGAAACATGGTACGCGAGCGTATGGATTTGTAGAAAATTTAGCATTTTATAGAGTTGTAAAACAATCCAATACGTCAAATAAGCTTAAAGTTATGTTGGGTGTTTGGAAAATATATCGTGATTATGAAAATTTAAACTTTATTAAAAGTTTATGGTGTTTTTTAAATTATGGATTTAACGCATTAAAAAAACGTATTTAAATGTTTAAGAGAATATTTGATTTTACTTGTGCTTTTTTTGGGCTAATTATTTTATTTCCGTTCTTACTTATAGTAGCTATAATTATTAAATTAACTTCAAAAGGTAGTATTTTTTATAAACAGCAAAGAACTGGCCAATATGGAGAATTATTTACAATTGTCAAGTTTAGGAGTATGATTGAAAATCACGGAGATAAGAATACTGTAACTGTTATAGGTGATCAGCGAATAACAAAGTTTGGTTCATTTATACGAAAATATAAAATTGATGAACTCCCAGGTTTATGGAACGTATTAAGAGGAGAAATGAGTTTAGTTGGACCTAGACCCGACCTACCACATTATTATAAACTGCTTGAAGATGAAGACCTTAAGATACTTGAATTGAAGCCTGGAATTACAGGTCCTGCTAGTTTAAAATACGCTAATGAGGAACAGTTATTAAAATTGCAAGATGATCCAGCAAAATATCATTATGAAGTAATTTTTAAAGACAAAGTAAAGATTAATTTAGAATACTATTACAATAATAATTTATGGATTGATCTTAAAATAATTTTAGCAACTATATTTAGAAGAACATATGTTTTAGATAACAGTAATAGAATATGGTTGTCACCACCACATTTTTCTAAAAATGAATTAGCAACAGTAAGAAAAAATTTTAATATTGATTGGGTGTCTTCATTTGGCCCGCATATTGAAATATTTGAAGAAGAGATTTCAAAAATGAGTGGTGGATATAATGTTGCAGCATTAAGTAGTGGAACTGCTGCAATTCATTTAGCATTAATTTTGTTAAATGTTAAATATAATGATTATGTTCTATGTTCTTCATTTACTTTTGCTGCATCTGCAAATCCTATTAAATATTTAGGAGCTAATCCTGTTTTTATTGATAGTGAAAAAGATACGTGGAATATGTGTCCAAATCTTTTGGAGGAAGCAATAATTGATTTAGTTGGAAAAGATAAGAAACCAAAAGCAATTGTTTTAGTTCATATATATGGTATGCCTGCAAAGATGGATGAAATTATGTTGATCGCAAATAAATATAGTATCCCAGTTATTGAAGATGCAGCTGAAGCGCTAGGTTCCACATACAAAAACAAAAAGTTAGGTACATTTGGTAAAATAGGGACATATTCTTTTAATGGAAATAAAATAAGTACAACTACGGCAGGTGGAGCTTTGTTATCTAGAGATAAGGCAATAGTTGAAAAAGCAAAATTTCTAGCTACACAAGCCAGAGATAGTCAGCCATATTATCAACATTCTTTTATTGGATATAATTATAGAATGAGTAGTATATGTGCAGCTATAGGTATAGGTCAATTACGTAATTTATCATACAAAATTTTAAGAAAAAGAGAAATACATAAGTATTACGAAGAAAGTTTATCATGTATAAAGGATATAGCATTTTTAAGCGAGTTTGATGTAGAGGTAGTTTCAAATTATTGGTTATCCACAATAATAATTAGAAAGTCCTCTACAATAGATCGAGAATCTTTACGTTTACATATGGAAAATAAAAATATTGAGTGTAGACCAGTATGGAAACCTATGCATATGCAACCTGTCTTTTCTGAATGCAAATCATATTTAAATGGAGTGTCAGAAAATCTTTTTAAAAGGGGATTATGCTTGCCATCAGGAACTAACATGAAGAAGGAAGATTTAGATAGGGTTGTACAAGCAATTAAGGATATATATGAAGCTTAGACTACAAAATTTAAGAAGAATTCACAAACAATTAATTATGTTAATTGTTGATGTTGCTACAGTTTTGATTGCCTTGTGGCTTGCTTTTGTTCTTAGACTAGGAACAGAAGCATGGCCTGTTAGAGATTACATTTCTGAATCATTTTGGCTCTTTATATTATTTCCTATTATTTTGATACCACTTTTTATTAGAACAGGGTTATATAGAGCTGTATTACAATACATGGGTATTAAAGTAATTGCAACAACATTCCAAGCTACTACAATAAGTTGTTTAGTAATAGGTTTTTTAATGATGTTTTTTAGAGAATCAAACTTACCAAGATCAGTTTTGCCCATTTTCTGGTTTATTATTAATATTTTTATTATAGCATCAAGATTTGTGTTTAAAGGTTATTTGTATTCTTGGGATAGCTTTGTAAATACTAGAAAGCAAACTATAATTTATGGAGCTGGAAAAGCGGGTGTTCAATTACTTGAAAGCCTTAAGAAGAGTGCACTTTATGCTCCTATTGCATTCATTGATGATAATAAAACAAAACAAGGTACTATTTTAAATTATTTAGAAGTATTTTCATTTAATAAGATTGAAGATTTAATCAGAAAACAGGAGGCTAAAGTTTTACTTCTTGCTATTCCGTCCGCTTCTTATAAGTTGAGAACACAGATTTTAAAAAAATTAACTAAGTTTCCTATTGAAGTAAAGGTATTACCATCTATGGATAATATAATGAATGGTGGCGTATCAATTGATAATATCAAACATGTTGAAGTTGCTGACATACTAGGAAGAAGGCCTGTTCCACCCAAGAGAGAATTACTTACTAGAAATATTAAGGATAAAAATATTCTCATTACGGGAGCTGGTGGTAGTATTGGTTCTGAGCTAGCTAGACAAATTATGAACTTATCTCCTAAAAAAGTAGTGTTAATAGATAATTCAGAGTTTAATTTATATAGTATTCATCAAGAATTAAATATTACATTAAAAAATACCGAGATTATTCCTATTTTATGTACAGTAACAAATTATTATCAACTTTATAGAGTTATTAGTAGTCATAAAATAAATACTATTTATCATGCAGCTGCATATAAACACGTGCCAATGGTTGAGTTAAATGTAGTTTCCGGAGTATATAATAATGTGGTAGGTACATATAATGTTGCTAAAGTTGCTGATGAGTTAAATGTAGAAAATATGGTTCTTGTTTCTACTGATAAAGCGGTTCGGCCTACTAATGTTATGGGCGCATCTAAGCGTTTATCAGAATTTGTTTTACAAGCATTTTCTGAAAAAAGTAAGACTTGTTTTTCCATGGTGCGATTTGGAAATGTTTTAGATTCAGCTGGTTCTGTAGTGCCACTTTTTAGAAAGCAGATACAGGAAGGTGGCCCAGTAACTGTAACACATCGAAATATAACGAGATATTTTATGACAATTCCAGAAGCTGTTCAGTTAGTTATACAGTCAGGTGCAATGGCCAAAGGTGGTGATGTTTTTGTATTAGATATGGGTGAGCCGATAAAGATTATTGATTTAGCATATAAAATGATTCATTTAAGTGGATTGACACCAATTGACAATGAAAATCCAGATGGGAATATACGAATTGAGTTTACTGGATTACGTCCAGGAGAAAAACTTTACGAAGAATTGTTAATAGGAAATGATGTTATTCAATCAGAACATCCAGGTATTATGCAGGCAATTGAAAACAAGCTTGATTTTAAAACACTTTCTAAGTGTATTGACACTATAAAAGAAGCGAGAGAAAAACAAGATGAATTAATTGTTAAACACTTGTTGTTAAAACATGTTGATGGTTATACTTCTAAGTTAAATTAATAGTATTAGATTTGTATTATGAATATTGTAGTTCTTGGTTCCGGAACATTTGGAACGGCTATAGCAAATGAGCTTTCTTATAATAAGAAAAATAAGGTTGTGTTATTTTCTAGTAATACAAGAAAAGTTTGTGAGGTAAACACAAAGCATACAAATAAGACTTGTTTTCCTAATAAGAGTTTAAATGAATGTTTAGCAGCCACCAATGATAAAAATATTTTTGTAAAAGCCAACGCAGTTTTAATAGCATTACCATCTAATATAATAGTTTCAGTTTTATTAAAATTAAAATCTTATTTTAATAAAAAAATTCTTGTTATTAACTTATCTAAAGGAATACTTGATAATGGCGATACTATTGTTGATGGAATTAAAAAAACATTAGAAACACAAGAGGTGGTTAGCTTAAAGGGACCTTCGTTTGCAGTTGAACTAATTGAAAGATCAAGAACATTATTAACCTTAGGATATAAAGATCAAAATCATTACGACCTAGTTAAGAAAATGGTTAATAAAACTGTAATTTATTTAGATTATACTAATGATATCAGGGGAGTTGAAATAATGAGTGTAATAAAAAATATATATGCTATTTTTATTGGAATTATTGATGCAAAATATAATTCAGCTAATACAAGATTTATGATTTTAACTAAAACGTTTTCTGAAATACAGATTATTGCAAGAGCATTAGGATGTAATGAAAGTACATTGTTTTTAGCTTGTGGTCTTGGTGATTTTTGTTTAACATCATTAAATGATTTAAGTAGAAATAGAACTTTAGGATTGTTAATTGGCAAAGGATTTTTTTCATTTCAATCTAACCCAAATAATGTTATTACTGAAGGCATGTATGCTATTAGATTATTAAATAATTTGTTAGAAAAAAATATAAAATCAAAACTTCCTATTTTTATCAAATTACACGATTTTATTACTAAAAACGAATCAATAATTGATATTGATTTTGATGAAGTAGTTAGTTTTAATGCAAATAAATAAATTAACAAAATTATTATTTAAAGAATTTAATTGATAATGATATTATGAGTACAATAGCATTTGTTCCAGTAAGAAAAGGTAGTAAGTCAATACCATTAAAAAATATAAAATTATTTTGTGGGAAACCGTTAGTTTATTGGTCGTTATTGGCATTACAAAATTCCAAAGTTGATAAAATTATTTTGGCTACAGATTCTGATGAAATATATCAAGTAGTTAATAAGTTTAATTTTTCTAAGGTCTTTATTTATAATCGAGATCAAGAAAATGCTCAAGATAATTCTTCTTCTGAGTCAGTTATGCTAGAGTATATCAATAAATTCAATTTAAATGAAGAAAGTGTTTTTATGTTAGTGCAGGCAACATCTCCTTTTACTACTTCTAATCATTTTAATGAAGCATTAGATTTAATGAGTAAATACGATTCAGTTTTGTCATGCTGTCAAGTAAAAAGATTTTTTTGGAATTCCAACGGAGAGGCTATCAATTATGATATTAATAAAAGACCTAGAAGACAGGATTTTGAAGGCTGTCTATTAGAAAATGGAGCATTTTATATTAGCACTGTAAAAAAAATTAAATTAAGTTTAAATAGAATTTCTGGTAAAATAGGTCTTTATAGTATGCCCGAGTATACCCATATTGAAATTGATGAAAATTCAGATTGGATTATTGCAGAAAAGTTAATGAAAGAATTTGTACTGAAAAATTCTTCGAAAAAAACTATGCCAATATCGCTTGTGCTTTCGGATGTAGATGGAGTTTTGACAGATGCAGGTATGTACTACACAGAATCAGGGGATGAGATAAAAAAGTTTTCTGCATATGATGGCATGGGCTTTAATATATTAAAGGAAAAAGGGATAAAAGTTGGAATTATTACAACTGAAGATCGTAATTTAAACAGGAGGAGAGCGAAAAAATTAAATTTGGATTTTCATATTCATGGTGCAAAGGATAAGTTAAGCATTGTGAAGGAACTTTGTTTTAATGAAAAAATCTCATTAGAAGAAGTAGCATACATAGGTGATGATATTAATTGCTACGATTTGCTTTCACATGTTGGTTTTGCTGCTTGTCCTAAAAATGCAGTAGACAAAATAAAAAACATTAATAATATTATTCATCTTAACAAAAGTGGAGGGCAAGGAGTGTTTAGAGAATTTGTAGGTCATATATTAAATGATTTATGAACATTTTGAATGTGATAAAAAATCACTTCGATTATATAATAATAAGCTTTATATTTTAGATTTACAATATAATAAATTAAAATTTTGATCTATGTACAATAGTCCAAAATTAATTGCAGAAATTGGTTGTAACCATAAGGGAGATATAAATATTGCTAAACAATTATTAAAAATAGCTGCTGAAAGTAATGTTAGTGTTGCAAAATTTCAAAAGCGTAATAATAAGGAGCTATTAACAGATGAACAGTATAATTCACCACATCCCAACCCAATAAATTCATATGCAGATACATATGGAGCACATCGTGAATATCTAGAGTTTACAATTGATCAGCATAAGTTGCTTAAACAATATTGCGAAGAGTTAGGTGTAATCTATTCTACATCTGTATGGGATGTTACATCTGCAAAAGAAATCATTTCTTTATCGCCAAAGTTAATCAAAGTACCATCTGCATGCAATAATCATTATTCAATGTTAGAAGTGCTTAGAGATGAATATGATGGCATGATACATGTTTCTTTTGGGATGACTACTTACGACGAACAAGAAAAGATAGTATCATTTTTTGAATTAAAAAATCAAGCTAAACGATTAGTTTTGTACTCTTGTACTTCTGCATATCCAGTTCCCTTTGAAGATGTGTGTATGCTTGAAATAATTAAAATGAAGAAAAAGTTTGCTTCAAGAGTAAAAGCATTTGGTTTTTCTGGACATCATTTAGGAATAGCTATAGATATTGCTGCATATACTCTAGGGGCAGAGTGGATTGAACGTCATTTTACTCTTGATAGGACATGGAAGGGTACAGATCATGCTGCTTCTTTGGAGCCTACAGGTTTAAAGAAATTAAACAGAGATCTTTTAGCTACTTATAAAGTGCTAAAATATAAGGGTTCAGAAATTTTGGATATTGAAAAAAGTCAAAGAGATAAGTTGAAATATAAAAAATAATGATGCACGATATTTTTTTAAGTAATTTTTTAGAAATAAATTTAAATATTTTATAATAGTCATCATTTTTATTAAGTGAAAACTATAGATAAAATAAAAAATAATCTTATTAATAATGAGTTAATAAGAAAAGGTAGTGGAGCTTTACTTTTTAGAATTTTAGGTTCTTTGTTAGGTTATTTTTTTTTATTTCTAGTAACTCGAAATTTTGGGGCAAATTCTTGGGGTATTTTCGCATTATCTTTAGCTGTATTGCAAATCTCATGTATGATTGGAAAATTTGGTTTAGATATTGCACTTATAAAATTTGTAGCTCAGTTTGATAGTATATCAAAAATTAAAGGAATTGTATATCAATCTTTTTTACTAGCTACAATATTTTCATTATTTATTTCTTTACTAGTTTATTATTCATCAGATTATATCGCATTGTATTTTTTTAATAAAGCTCATTTATCAAAATTTATTAAATTAATTTCATATGCTATTTTACCTTTAGTTATTATTACAACTATAGCTCAAGTTTTTAGAGGAATGAAAGAAATTAGATATTTTGCTTTTATTGAATATGTTTCAAAATTTTTATTTTCTGTTTTTATTTTTATTTTTTTATTGAAATTTTTAAATTTTAAAGAATCTGATCTTGCATTTTATTCTTTTATAATTTCTTTAATATTTGTAGCTATTTTTAGTATTATCTTTTTGTTTAAAAGGTTAAGAGGATCTGCACCAACATATGTACTATCTAAAAAACAAATTATTAACACCGCCTTTCCTATGATGTTTTCAACATCTATTTTTTTATTAATGAGCTGGTCTGATACGTTAATGTTAGGTATCTACACTACAGATTATAACGTTGGAATATATAATGTAGCTTTAAAAATATCTATGATTACAGCAATAATTTTAGGTGCAGTAAACAGTATTTTAGCCCCCAAAATTTCTGAAACTTTTAATAAAAATAAATTAGATGATTTTAAAAAATTAGTTGTGAGTTCAACAAATTTAATTTCTATTTCTACAATGCCAGTCGTACTTATTTTATTTTTATTTCCAGAGTTTTTTTTAAGTTTTTTTGGTGGAGATTTTGTTGAAGGTAAGAGTGTGTTATACCTTCTTTTAATTGGACAATGTGTAAATGCTTTTTCAGGATCTGTTGGTTTTATTTTACAAATGACAGGCAATGAAAATTTGTTTCAAAAAATATTATTGTACACATTAATAATAAATATTTTTTTAAATTATTTATTAATACCAGCATATCAAATTAAAGGAGCTGCCATAGCTAGTTTAGTAAGTATGATAATTTGGAATTTAGTTTCAGTATATTTTGTTTATAAAAAATATAATGTATTAACATTTTTTAGTTTTGGATATTATAAAAAATAATAATAAAGTTACATTGCCAGATGCTATAATTGTTGGAGCTGCAAAAGCTGGAACAACTTCTCTTTTTAACTATTTAACAGAACATCCAAACATATTTTCACCAAGAACAAAAGAGCCATGGTTTTTTAGTTTTAAAAATAATCCTCAATCTTTTATAATACCACACTCTGGCAAAAAAAATCCACAAGAAATTATTTCTAATGAGCAAAAATATTTTGATTTGTATAGCAATACCTCGAAGTATGTTATTGATGGATCAACTTCTTATTTGTACACATCTGAAACTACAATTAAGAACATAAAAGAAACTTATGGCGATAAATTTGATGAAATAAAAATTGTAATTGTATTAAGAAATCCTATACAAAGAGCTTGGTCTCATTACATGATGCACATTAGAGATAATAAAACGAAATTAAGCTTTAGAGAATCAATTTCAAAAAATATTATTCAAAAACGTTTAGCAATGAATGGAACAATTGGGTATGATTATATAGGTTTTGGCATGTACTACCGTCAGGTTAAATTATTTTTGGAAACATTTTCTAATGTTAAAATTGTTTTATATGATGATTTTTTAAATGACTCATCTAGTGTATTAGAACAGCTTCTACAATTTTTTGAATTAGATCATTATAGTTTTAAATCACAACAAAAGTATAATGTTTCAGGTGCACCCAAAAATAGATTTTATAAATTACTATCTGTTTTAATAAATAAAGAAAGTAATTTAAAATCTTTGTTAAGAAAAATTGTTCCAAAAAATATTATTGAGCCATTAACACAAGAATTTAAAAAAAATATATATCGTAAAGTAGAATTAAAAACTGAAGATAAAGAAAAATTGATAAAAATTTATAGAGATGATATAGTTTCTTTGAAAAATATTATTAATTATGATCTTCAACATTGGCTGAAATAAAAATATGAGATTTTCAATTCAAGCAACATTTTTAATTTGGTTTTTAATAGGTTGTTATTTAAACTTTAGTTTGTTCATAACAGATTCAATTTTTATTCCAAATTTTATAGCTTACATTTTCTCTTTTATTTTATTAGTAATTCATTTAAATAAATTTATAAGAAAAAAGTATTTTTTATTTGTATTTTATTTCCTTATTGTATCAATACTTTCCATTATTTTTTCTCCAAAATTAACGAGTGGTATATTAAAAGAACAACTCTTATCATTTCTTCAATTAATATTATCTTTATTTTCATGTCTAGCTATTATTTTTTGTTTAAATAGGTTAGGTTCTATTAAAGTTGCACGTATTTTATTAGTTTTTAGTTTAATTTTATTAATAGGGTCAATCTTTGAAAGATCTGTGCCTTTTTTCTCGGCTTTTTCTGACTGGTTTAGACACAATTTCTATTCTTTTGATATATATATATCTGACAAAAGAGATTTAAATATGGTTGGATTTATACGTCCAAAGTTTTTCTCAAGAGAACCTTCTTTTGTTTCACAATTTTTAGTTTTATTTTTGGCATTTTGGCATATTTTATCAAATTTTAGATACAAAGATTCGTTAGTAATTTTTTTATCTTTTTTATCATTAATAATAACTGGTAGTCCAAAAATAATTTTGATTTTCCCAGTACTGTTTTTTTTAAATTTTCAAAGAATTAAGTATTTGTTGATTAAGTATAATATTATTTCTATTCCTCTATTTTTTATACTTACTACTTTAGCTTTATTTTTCATATACTTTTTCTTTAATCAAAGAATAATTGATATAATCGAATTAAGAGATCAGAGTTTTAATTTAAGGATATTAATTCCATTAGCAGTAATATTTTTTGCTCTATTAAAATACCCCTTTTTTGGAGTTGGATTAGGAGCAAAAGAAAATTCATTAAAAATTTTTAACGATACATTATCATCATATGGATATGATTGGATGATCCAAAAAAACTTTGCTCCCAATTTTCACTCTTATTTTTTAGAAGCAATACATTTTTATGGCTTGCTTGGTCTTTTTTTAATTGTATATGTTTTTAATAAATATTTGCTTATGGAGTTTAATTCTAATCAAAAGTTTATTTTTTGGTCGTCATTAGTTTTTATTGGATTAATGGGTGGTTCAGTAGTAGGTATTAAGACATGGCTCACAATTTCATTTTTATACTTTAGTATTTCAAAACTACGTATTTCATGAAGAATAATTTAAAAGATCTTGCTAGAAGAATTTTATATTTAGTGTTATGTGTATCTCATAGTCAAGGCAAAAAAAATAATATTGTTCTATTCTCAACAAGAAGAGGGGGGAGTACATTATTTAGCCAATTAATTACTAATTCGAATAAAAAAATGAGATATTATGATCATTTGTTTAGTTGGTATCAAACAGATTTTTCTAGTAGAAAGTATTTTAGTGTTAGTAAAAATAATCAAGAGATATTTCCAAATTTTAATAACAAAAATTATTTTGAATTAGTAAATTCTGGAGTGCATATTGCTAGAACAATTTGCAACCCTTTTTCAAACGATTTTGTGCGAAAGTCAAATAGAATTTTATACAAAGTGACTGAAGCAAAAGGCTTATTTGATTGGTTTTTTGAAAAAAATGATATTTATATAATTTATCAAATTAGACATCCAATTGCAACTGCATTATCTATCATGCGTTTAGGTTGGGACTTAACAATTAGTTCGTATTTAAATAATGAGAAATTTGTCAAGGAGTATTTGGGTGATGATAAGTATAATTATTGTATAGAGATTATTAATAGTGATAATTTATTAAGTAAATATGTTTTAAATTGGGTTTTGGAAAATTTAATTCCATTAAAAAGTAAAAATTTAAATTCAGTTTATATTATATCTTATGAAGAGATGCTTATAAATCCAAATAAATATTTTAGTGTTTTAAAAAGCTATTTAGATTTAGATGATTATGATGGAATAAGCAGTTTTTTAAATACCCCTTCCAGAAGTTCTTCTTTTTCAAATCAAGATACGATTAATGACATGAAAAGTAGTAATATTAATTCTCTTATCACTAAATGGAAGAAGAATATTAGTGATAAGGAAGAGAGAAAATTAATGAAAATACTTGAAAAATTTGAGTTAGATATTTATAGATTTGGAGAATTTAGTATTAATAAAAATTATTTAAGTAATTATGATTTGTAATCGTCCTTTAGTTTCTGTTATAATTGCTGCTTACAATGAGGAGAGGCATATAAGAAAATGTATAAATTCTATTTTAAATCAGTCTTATAAAAATCTAGAAGTTATAATTATAGATGATGGTTCATCGGACAAAACCTTAGAGGTTTTAAATTCTTTTGAAGATAATAGATTGCGTATTTATACACAAAATAATAAAGGAAGAGTTTTTTCAAGAAATAGGGCTTTATCATTAGCAAAAGGTAAGTATATTGTTTTACAGGACGCAGATGATTGGAGTCATATTAATAGGATAGAGACTCAAGTGATGATTGCTGAGAGTATTAAAGAAAATCCAGTAGTTGGATGTAGTTATAAACTAATAAAGAATGGTGTTGAAAAAATAAAAAAATACCCTCAAAATAATAGAGAAATAAGAAAAAAAATGAACAGAATTTTTTTGAGTCAATCCTTTCTTCCATCTTCGATTTTAATGTTAAGAAATCAGCTTTTGGAAATAAATGGCTGGCGTGAAAAATTTAAGATTGCTGCAGAGGATGGTGATTTGCTAGATAGATTATTTGAAGTAGATTCAATAGTTTTTCATAATGTTCAAGAGCCATTATATTTTTATAGAATTCATGAAGGTAGTGTTACAAATAAAATGGATTTGACAATTCCGTATCAAATGTTTAAAAGATTTTGTAAAAAGAAAAGAAGAAATGGAGAAAATGAGCCCGATTCAATAGATGATTATTTAAAAATTGTTCATTCTAATTTTTTTCATTCTGTTCTATATAAAATTGAGTTTAAATTATTTTCAATATTATTTAAGATATTATATTAAATTCATGTTTAGAATATTTAATATTAAGTTTATTAATGGCGATTATAAAACAGCTTATAAATTGTTAAGTAATGGCGGATTAATGGTTGCTCCTTCTGGACCGGGTTTATCTAATATTGATAAAGAAAAAAAATATTATACAGCTTTGAGAGAAGCTGATTTTGCTATTCCAGATAGTGGTTTAATGGTGATTCTTTCAAGGTTATTCTTTAATATTAAAATAAAAAAAATGTCTGGCCCTAAATTTTTTAGAAGATTTATTAAAGAAGAATTTTTAATGGAGGACAATGTTTTATTTAGTATAGATCCTAATAATGTAGAATCGACTAAAAACAAAAAATATTTGAATTCACAAGGAATCCCAATATTAGATGAATATCATTATGAAGCTCCAAAATACAATAAAGAAAATATTGTTGATTTTAAGTTATTAGAAATTTTAGAAAACTTAAAAAATAAGCCAAAATATATTTTAATAAATTTAGGTGGTGGTATACAAGAAAGATTAGGACTTTTTTTAAAAAAAAGACTATCATATAAAGTAGGAATTATATGTACTGGCGCTGCAATTGCATTTGAAACAGGTTCTCAAGCTAAAATCCCTAAAATCATTGATGAAATTTATTTGGGGTGGTTAGCTCGTATTATTCAAAATCCAATTCAATTTTCAATGAGATTTTTAAAAGCAATTCGATTGGTATATGTTTTTTATCTTTGTAAAATAAATCAACTTGAAATATGAAAGTAGCATTAATAACAGGTATTACAGGCCAAGACGGTTCTTATCTTGCTGAATTTTTATTAAAAAAAGGTTATCAAGTACATGGTATAAAAAGAAGATCTTCTTTATTTAATACAGATAGGATTGATCATTTGTATCAAGATCCTCATATAAAGAATAGGAATTTGATTTTACATTATGGAGATATGACAGATTCTATGAATCTTACTAAAATAATTCAAGAAGTTCAACCAGATGAAATATATAATTTAGCAGCAATGAGTCATGTTCACGTATCTTTTGAAGTGCCTGAATATGTAGCAAATGCTGATGGTACTGGAACTTTAAGAATATTAGAAGCTATTCGTTTATTAGGATTAACAGAAAAAACTAAGGTTTATCAAGCTTCTACTTCAGAATTGTATGGAAGAGTTCAGGAGGTTCCACAATCAGAGGATACTCCTTTTTACCCCAGAAGTCCTTATGCTGTAGCTAAAATGTATGCATATTGGATTACTGTTAACTATCGTGAAGCATATAATATGTTTGCATGTAATGGGATATTGTTTAATCATGAGTCTCCAGTGAGAGGAGAGACGTTTGTGACTAGAAAGATTACGCGCGCAACATCAAAAATAGTATTGGGATTACAAGACAAGTTATATCTTGGAAATTTAGATGCGAAACGTGATTGGGGTCATGCAAAGGATTATGTCCGAATGATGTGGATGATATTACAAGCAGAAAAAGCAGAAGATTGGGTGATCGCAACTGGAAAAACAACTACTGTTCGTGATTTTGTTAAAATGGCTTTTGCTTATGTAGGAATTAAATTAAAATTTGTAGGACATGGCGTAGATGAAGTTGCATTAGTTGATTCATGTGAAAAATCAAATTATCAGCTTGAAATTGGAAAAGAAGTGGTTGCTGTAGACAAAAGGTATTTTCGCCCCACAGAGGTTGATTTATTAATTGGTAATCCAAGCAAAGCCAAGACAAAGTTGGGATGGACTCCTAAATACGAGCTTAATGAATTAGTTGATGAAATGATGGAGTCAGATTTAAAATTGATGACAAAAGATCAGTATTTGAAAGATGGAGGATATACCATTATGAATTACTTTGAGTAGTATGAAAAAAGAAAGTAAAATTTATATTGCTGGTCATAGAGGCCTTGTTGGATCTGCAATTGTTAATAATCTTCTTAAAAAGGGATATTCAAATTTAGTATATCGTACCCACAAAGAATTAGATTTAAAAAATCAAAAAAAGGTTGAAGATTTTTTTAAAGAGGAAAAACCAGAGTATGTTATTTTAGCAGCGGCAAAGGTGGGAGGTATCATCGCAAATAATACTTATCGTGCTCAATTTATTTATGATAATATGATGATTCAAAATAATGTAATTCATCAGTCATATATAAATAATGTTAAGAAATTATTGTTTTTAGGTAGTACTTGTATTTATCCAAAGTATGCTGATCAACCAATGCAGGAAGATTGCTTACTTACATCTGAGCTAGAGTATACTAATGAACCTTATGCAATAGCAAAAATTTCTGGAATAAAAATGTGTGAAAGTTATAATATTCAATACGGTACAAATTTTATTTCTGTTATGCCTACTAATTTGTATGGGCCAAATGATAATTTTGATTTAGAGAAATCACATGTGCTTCCGGCACTAATACGAAAAATACATCTAGGAAAGTGTTTACAACAAGAAGATTGGGGAACTATCAGGTCAGATTTAAATAGAAATCCAATAGAGCAAATCGATGGTTATCAATCTAAACAAGAGATTCTTAAAATATTAAAACAATATGGAGTAAACAAAGAAGAAATTGAAATATGGGGTAGTGGAATGCCAAAACGTGAGTTTTTATGGTCAGAGGATATGGCTGATGCTTGTGTATATTTGTTAAAAAACAGAGATTTTACAGACTTATATTCTCATGCTTCAAAAGAAATTAAAAATACACATATTAATATTGGTACAGGAGTAGATATTTCAATAAAAGATTTGTCATGTTTGATTAAAAAGCAAATAGGTTATTCGGGGGACTTTATTTTTAATACAGAAAAACCAGATGGTACAATGCAAAAACTAACAGATGTTTCTAAGCTTAAACAATTAGGCTGGTCACATAAGATTGATATCGAATTAGGCGTGAAAAAGATGTATAACTGGTATCTTTCTTAAGTTATTTTATTTTTATATTTTAGGGCTGTTATGAAAGGTTATTCTCGTTATTTTTGGGCTGTTCACTTTATAGGTGATATTTTCCTGATTAATTTGGCATTTATTATTATGTATGTCTTGAAGTTTAAGACACTTGATTTTTCAGATGATTATCGTTTTCTTATTGTAATATATAACGCTGTATTTATTTTAGTAGCATTAATGTTAAAATTATATGAGCTTAAAAGAATTAAAAGATTAGATAGGATTTTATTAAACCTATTTAAAACATTTCTTTTTAACACATTAATTTTAACAGCGATATTATTTTCTTTAAAAGCATCTGAATTTTCTAGAGAACATTTGTATGCTACATATGGAGCTCTTTTCTTATTACTCGTATTTTGGCGTTACTTAGCAATAAAACTAATTAAGCTATATAGAAAGTCTGGATATAATTATAGTAAGGTTTCAATTATAGGAGGTGGAGCAGTAGCAAATCAATTACACACTTATTTTCACTCTGATGATGTTTTAGGTGTTAGATTACTTGCTATATTTAATGATTCTGACATAGATTTTTCTATAAATAAGTCAGTAAGATATAAAAAGCTTAAAGAATTAGAAAGTTTTGTTTTAGCAAATGAAATTGATGAAATTTATTATACATTACCTTTAACACATACTAAAAAAATTAAGCGTTTAGTTGATTTTTGTGATCAACATATGATAAGATTAAAAATAGTTCCTGACTTCAGAGGATTTTTGTTTAAAAGAGTAAATATTGATTTCTTTGATGACGTTCCTGTAATCACTTTAAGAGCAGAGCCTCTCACAGACTTCGTCAACATATTTATTAAAAGAGCATTTGATATATTTTTTTCTTTAGCTGTTATCATTTTAGTTTTAAGCTGGATGTATCCAATGATTGCTATTTTAATTAAAATTTCATCTAAAGGGCCAGTGCTTTTTAAGCAAGCTCGTTCAGGACTAGATAATAAAGAGTTTTTGTGCTATAAGTTTCGATCAATGTCTCAAAATGATAATGCTGATAAAATTCAAGCTTCTAAAGAAGATTCTCGAATTACAGGTATTGGTAAATTTTTGAGAAAAACTTCTTTAGATGAGTTCCCTCAGTTTTTTAACGTATTAATGGGAGATATGTCAGTAGTTGGTCCTAGGCCACATATGCTTGCACATACAGATGAATACTCAACATTAATTAAAAAATATATGGTTAGGCAGTTAGTTAAGCCAGGAATTACTGGAGCAGCGCAGGTGCGAGGATTTAGAGGAGAAACAAAAGAATTGCATGATATGGAAGGCAGAATTCGTTTAGATGTTTGGTATATAGAAAATTGGTCTTTGGCTCTAGATGTTAATCTTATTTTTCATACTATATGGAATATTTTTAAAGGTGATGAAAAAGCATTTTAATTTACTTTTTTTAATATTTTTAATTCCGTTTTCTATTTGTTCGCAAAATTTTACAATAACTGATACTAATAGACAGTTTACAATTGAGCCAAGATTTTTTGGAATAAATTCTTTTCAAGAAGATGGTCCAAGTAGTACCATGTATTTAATGGGGGGAGGTTTGTATGCAAAAATTACAGATAAAATACATATTTTAACTTCTTCTTTTTATTTAGCAGATAAAAATAACTATATGTTTGATATTTATAAGGATTCACTAAATGTTTATCCTGGATTGGGATATAAAAATCAATTTTATGAAATAAATATTAGTTTTGTTATAAATAAATTTGTACATACTAATTTTGGTTATGGAAAAAATTTTATTGGAGAAGGATATCGTTCTCTATTTTTATCTAAGGAACATGGCAGTTATCCTTATTTAAAATTCTCAACAAGTTTTGGAAGAATAAAATATTTTAATTTATATACTACTTTTAATAATCTCAATACTAATAATATTGGAAGAAAGAAGCATGCGGCTATACACTACCTAAAAATTAATTTATTTAATAATATTAATTTAGGTTTATTTGAGGCAATATTATGGCAGGCAAAATCCGAAAACTATACAGTTGGTTATGATATCGCTTATCTAAATCCAGTAATATTTTATAGGCCTGTTGAATTTTCTCAACAATCTAATAAGGGTAATGCAGTTTTAGGAGCTAGTTTTGATTTGAATTTTTCAAATAGTTTACTTTATTCTCAGATATTATTAGATGATTTGAATATTTCTAGGCAAAAAGATAGAGATGAAAATTATCAATCAGGTTTTTTTCAAAATAAGTATGCCTATCAAGTAGGTCTTAAAACAAAAATTAAAACTTTTAATATATTGACCGAGTATAATCATGTTCAACCTTACACTTACGGACACAGAACTATTTTACAGAACTACACTCATATGAACCAATCATTATCTCACCCTTTAGGAGCTAATTTTAAAGAGTTAGTATTTATTTCTGATTATACATTGAACAATTGGAAATTTACTCTAAAATTAACAGCGACTAAGATAGGTTTAGATTCTACGAATACACATTATGGTCAGAATATATTCTTATCAGATTATGATGCAAGTAGAGGAGGTCAACATTCATATGGAAATTTTAATGGTCAAGGTGTTTTGACAAAATTTAACACATCATATTTTGAAATAGCTTATCAATATGATGCGCTAGAAATTTTCACTTCATTATTTTATAGAAAACAGGATTCTAATTTAGTAAATCAGAGTATGTTTCTTTACTCAGTTGGGTTGAGAAATTTTCCTTTTTCAAATTTCAAGGATTATTAGAACTCAATTTTTTCACCGTCTTTAAATGCAACTATGAATGCATTTTCATATCCTTTTTTTATCATATTTTTTCGGTATTCAATAGCTTCATTTAAACTATAGAAAATTCCAGTTAAATAACTTGTTTTTTGAGCTGAGATAGGGATTGTAATTACATTTGGTTCATCAAACAAATCAGCTGGTGTGTCAAAATCTCCAAATGTCCCAACATTAATTCTAAAGATATATGCTTCTCCTCCTTGTGATAATTGATCTTCTTTACTAAACGATTGTAATAATTTTAATCTATTCTTTTTTAAAGCTTCACCTAATTTAATTGCTTTTTTATCTTCACCTATTTGTCTATAAATGTAAATTAAATTTTCATAAGCAGGCAGATATAATTTATCTTGTTTTATAGATTTTTGGAATAATTTGATTGACTCTTTTATATTTATTTCTGCAGCTGTTGTTTCCCAATTTCTTTCTCCACTTTTACGATCTTCTCTTGTTGACATAAAAGCATATTGATAGTATGCAACAGCCATATTATATGTCCATTCTCTAGTTGTGTATAGCTTTTTAGTTAAGTACTTTAGATATCTCTTTGCTTGTCCAACACCTCTTTTTTCCTCTGTTGCTAAATTTGCAATTATTAAGTTTCCTCTTGCAAAATTTAATCCATCTTGATTAATTTTACCTCTATTGAGTTTTTTTTCTGCGTTTTTTAAATGTTTTTGAGCTTTTGAATATTGTTTATTGTCTAATGCTGTCACTCCGTAGTTGTACTCAGATATGCCATCTTGAATTTGTTCCATGCTTCTTTCATCTATTTTGTTCACCTTATTAAATTCAAGATGATCATTATTTTTTACAATTTTTAAGTTTGTTATGTCAGGTCTTTTCCCTTTCTCTTTTAATGTAAGACCTTTTCTTATTTCTTTTTCAGCTTTTGTTACACTGTTTTTTTGATTAAGTTTTTTTTGTTTCTTTTTTAGTCTTTCTTCTGCAGTATTCATTCTTTCACGCACTTTGTCTGCATCTTGAGTATTGCCAGAATTGCGATATATAGCTTCTAAAGAAATATAAGCTTGAAAATTAACTTCATCTTTTCTGATTATTGAGCTCAAAAGAGAAGCTGCTTCTCTAGGATTTCCTGCAAAATAGTGAGCCATAGCTATATTATATGCCCATTTATCATCATTATATGCTTTTGAGGTAAGTAAATTGAGTAATCTTTTAGCTACAGCTAAATCTTGTTTGTTTCCTGAATTTCCATAACATAATGCCATATTTGTATTAACATAGTTCATTGCATCAGAACTAAGTTTTGCTCTTTTATATCTTTTCATTGCAGACTGAAATTCTATAATTGCAGATAAATAGTCCTTCATATTCATTAATTTAATAGCTTCAGTGTAGTGTCCATTAGCTATTTCTGTCTGCTGTGTTGACCTCTTAGTTAGATTTTTTTGCTTTTCATACTGCAAAACTTTATTTACATCAGAAATGGGGGTCCATTCAAATGGTATTAAGTGATCTGTGTATGAAGTATCAATTGTACTTGCTGTCAATATATTTATATTAGTAATTAATACTAATAATAGAAATCTTTTTATCATTTTTTTATATTTTCTTTTTGGTGTGCCAAATTATGAAAAATTATTGAAGTATTATTCTTTCATTAATTATACGGTTGTTTATATTAATTTTAATGAAATAAACGCCTTTAGCAAATTTAGACAAATCTACATTTATTTTGTTTGTTGTATATAGATTGTTATCAACTGAATAAAGTTGATTACCATATGTGTTAAACAAGATTATGGAATTTATATTTTCTTTAGATTCAATTGTAATACTTCCATTTGTTGGGTTTGGATACATTCTAACGTCCAAATTATAATTTTCTAATGATAGTAATGAATAGTTAATAACATATGAATCAGCAAAACATCCATTAGTATCAGATACCGAAACGTAATAATCTCCAGATAAGCTAGCAATGTATGTTGAATTATTTGCCCCAGTAATATCAACGTTATTGTAATTCCATTGATATGTAATGAATCCACTTGTAGCTTGTAATGTATCATTAACATTCCAAATATTAATTAACAACGGATCAGGTTCACTAATAACTATTGAATTTGTATTAATACATCCATTAGAATCAGTAATAATTACATTATGTAATCCGGCACACAAATTATTTGATCCATTATCCCATAAATATGTATAAGGAGAAGTTCCTCCTAATCCAGTTATATTTACACTACCATCACAATAGCCATAACAACTAACATCTGTTGAAGAAATAATACTTGATAGTATTGGTGGATTTGATAATGTTGTAGAAATAGTATTTTGACAGCCGTTAATATCAGTAACAATAAAATTATAACTCCCATGCGCTAATCCGCTAAAGGAATTGAATGGCTGTGAAATAGAATTTCCTGTCATTAAAAAGTTAAATGGTTGTGTTCCTCCATTAGTAATATTAATAATAATTTCGCCATTATTATATCCATGACAACTAGGATGTATTTCACTAGTAAATAAGGTTATTGAATCTGCATCAGAAATGAAAAAACTCTCTAAATATTGGCATCCATTTTTATCTACAATTGTAAAATTATGATTTCCAGAATTTAATATTGTAAAAAAGTTTGTATCTCCATTAGACCAATAATAAGAATATGGTTGAGTTCCTCCCCAAACATTTATCTGTGCCTGAGTTTGGCTATTGTAGCATAAAATTGAGTCAACATTTAGATTTGTAGTAATAGGCTGAGGTTCATATATATTAAATGTATCAATTAAAACTGATATGCTGTCATCAACTGTAATAATGTATTGTCCAGCACATAAAAAATTGATATCGTCGTTATTAGAAGTAAAGCCATTAGGACCTGTCCAAGAATATGTATATGAGGAATCGCCTCCGTTTGCAGTTATATTAATTAGTCCATCACATGAACTATTACATAATGTATTTTTTATACTATCAACCGATATCCATAGAGATGAAGGTTGAATGATTTCAAATATTTCGTTATATGCACATAGGTTAGAATCAGTAACATTAAGTTGATATGTTGCTGGGTACAAATTAATTATATCTTCAAAATTTGAATTAAATCCGTTATTGCTGGTCCAGGTCACATTTAAAGTTCCAGTTCCACCATTTGGAGTAATATAAATTGCTCCATCATTAACTCCATATGTAACAATATCAATTATTGAATCAATTGTTATTGAAATAGGATTAGGTTCATAAAGTATTGTCGATAAATTTTTTATACAATTATTTTGATCTATTATTGTTAATGTATAATTACCTGCACAAAGATTTGAATCGACCCCAAAATAGCTTGTATCCAAAGATGAGTTTTGTAAATTATTCCAAATAAATGTATAAGGGTTTACACCTCCTTGAACATTACTTATTATTATACCGTCACATGAACCATCACATGTATTATTTATTATTATCAAACTATCATTCAATATAGGCGGTTCGGAAAGGAAGATTGTTGTATCCAAAACACAACCTCTATTATCAATTATAGAAACAACATGATTTCCAGAAAAAACGGGATTAAATGTAAAGGAAATAGGATCCATAGAATATGCAGAATTATCTAATGAAAAATTAAATGGAGGTGATCCGCCAATAGCTGTAATGTTAAGTTGAGTAGCATTGCCAAAACAGTCAATATCATATCCATTTGTTGTTGCTCCATTACCTGTTGAATAAGTAAAATCTAAGCTATCAGGTTCAGTGATAATAATAGTGTCAAATAAAACACATCCGTTAAGATCAGTTGAAGTATATGGATATATTCCAGGTGGTACACCAACTGGAGTAATAAATGAGTCAATAGGATGTAGTAAAGTATATGTATTTCCTTCCCAGCCAAGAATATAGTTTGTGTCCCCTGGATTGTCCCCAGTTGTACCTCCAAAGAAATATACAGTAGCACCTCCATCATTTTGTCCATAACATGACACATTGGTTTGGGTGTATGTTGAGGATAATATACTTAAAGGTTCTTCTAAAGTTATTGATATAGAATCTATACAACCACAATTATCTGAAACAATACAGTAATATGTTCCGGCAGTTAGATCATTTATTGAGGAATTATTACTGTTTAATACTGTCCAGCTACTATCATACCATTGATAAAAATATATTCCATCTCCTCCTGTTACTAGTAAATTAATATATCCATTATTATCTCCTTTACAGCGAATATTTTTTATGCTGTCAACTACAACAATTAGATCAGAATTCTGATTTAGTATAATTGAATCAGTTTTTGAGCATCCGTTTTGATCTGTAATTGATAATTCATATACTCCAGCTGATATAGAAAATAAGCTGCTATCATTTGAAATAAAATTATTAGGACCTATCCAACTATATAGATAGCTTGGTGTTCCACCAGTGATAGTTGATTGAATGTAGCCACTATTTGTTCCTCCACAACAAATAGTATCGTAATCAAAATTTATTGTAATTGGACTAGGTTCAATAATAGGAATAACATCGAATACAGTACAGCCATTATTGTCTTCAATAGAATAAGTATAGGTTCCTGAGCTTAGATTTGTTTGAGTAAAAGAAGCAGCAGGATGTGTAATAAAATTAACATTTCCATCAAAAATTAGAATGTAGCTTGTATCTCCATTATTTAATGGTGTATTGCCACCTGAAAAATTAATAGTTACTTGGCCATCAGTATTACCATAACATGAGATATTATTTTGGATGTAGTTATTTATTAGGGGAGTGTTTGGTTCAGAAATAACTACAGAGATATTTTCAGGACATCCAAAACACCCAACACTATTAATTGTACAAGTATATGTATCAGCAAACAAATTATTTAATGCAGCGCTATTTCCTCCAATAATAGTTCCATTCGAGTTACTCCAGCTATAGTTGTAGTTTCCTGTTCCTCCATTAACATTTATTGACAAGCTTCCATCATTTCCACCAAGACAACTAACATTATTAATTGCTGTTGATGCTGATATGGGTAAATATTCATTTACAAAAATAGAGTTTTGAGTAATACATCCATTTCCATCAGTCACGTTTAGAAAATAATTACCTGTACCAATACCTGTTAGTGTAGGGCTATTTGCTAAAATTGGGCCATTAGGACCTGTCCAGTTATACGTGAATGGTCCAATACCACCAGATAGTTGAGAGTTTATGCTTCCATTTGCACCTCCATTACAGCATATTGTATCGGTTATCAAATTTAAACTTAATTGATTAGCACCTAAAATATTAATAGTGTCATAGACTATACATCCAGCAAGATCTGTTACTGAAAAGTAATATGTTCCTGATGATAAGTTTGTTGAAGTAGTATATGATGTGTCAGGATTTAAAAGCACAGTTGTGTCTGACTGAAATATTATAATGTAGTTTGTGTCACCTAAAAATGAACCAGATGTTCCTCCATTAATATTTATACTTGCACTACCATCATTAATTCCGAAGCAACTTACATTACTTGAAATATATGAAACTTCAAATGTATCTGTAGATTGGGTAAGATTAATATCTGCAGTATCTGAACATCCTAAGCTGTCAGCTACAATCAACTGATAATACCCTGCTTGTAGGTTATTTACATTCTGTGATGTTGCACCATTGCTCCAGGCATATGTAAGTGCACCAACTTGATTAATTGTATTTGATAGTATTATACCATCATTACCTCCAAAACACGCTATGTTATAGCCATTAATACTTGGAGAGTTTAAATTTGTTGAAATAGTTGAGATATAGTCTTGGATTTGTATGCTATCTTCAATTGTGCAAGTTTGTTGATTATTGTTTGTGTCTGATGATATTGTTACAGAATATAAACCTGCAGAAAGATTTTGTAGATCTTCACTTGTTGCTCCATTACTCCAGCTAAAATAATAATTTCCTGGACCTCCACTAGGACTTAAATCTATATAACCATTATCTGTAATGCAATTATTGATATTACTGTAATTAAGTCCAGAGATCATTTGGTTTGGTTCAGTTATCAAAACAGAATCTGTAAATACACATCCAATAGCATCTATCACTGTGTAAGTATATACACCTGCTGCTAAACTATCATTGTTGTATCCTCCCCAAGAAATTCCATAAGGTAATTCTCCCCCGCTTATTAAAAGCACAGCACTACCGTCATTCATTCCAAAACAACTTACATTATCAATAAAAGGAGTAACAGTAATTTCTAATAAGTTAGTTAAGACAAAATTTTCAGTTATTGAACATCCTAATAAATTATCTGTAATAACACAAGTGTAATTTCCTGCGGGCAGATTTTGAGCGTATTGAGTAGTCGAAATTATATTTTGAGGTATAGAGTCATTAGTCCAACTGTAAGAATAATTGCCACTTCCATTTAGCATTGAGTTAATTAAAATTGATCCAGAACTATCTGAATTACAATTTACTTGTGATAAAATGAAGCTATCAAGTTCGAAGCTATTACAATCAACCAATGTTAAAGTTGCAGTATCATTTTGTGTTACATTTTGGATTATGTTACCTAAGTTATCTACTTCATTTGTACTCCATATTGCAGTATATTTTCCATACGGAGCTGGATTTATAAATCTAACTTTTAATAAAATTTCATTTGTAGAAAAAGCATTTGCTATAATTCCAGTGGAATCATTATTTGCAGTACTCCAAAAACCATAGGCTTGTCCGTTATTATTTATATTGTAAGGTATGATAGCGTATCCAAACGGGCTTTGCCATCTTATTTGTATGTCTCCTTGCTGTATTGAACTGCTTTCATGCGAAATAATAAAATCTGGACGTACATTAACATTGCATCCGTAATTAAATAGCCTTAAGGTATCCCAAACCCATACGTTATAGGATTGTACAGTATTTGGAAAATTAGGATTAGTTGTATCAATGAATGGAGAAATAGATTGAGACATGTTAATGTTATTGTCAGCACCAATAATAACTGTGTCTACTTTAAAACACCCTATTGAATCAGTAGTAGTTACAGTGTATATACCATTTGTAACATTGTTTATTGTCGCGTTTGTGTCATTATTGCTCCATAAGAATGAATATGGAGGGACTCCATTAGAGGCAGTTATAGATGCGCTTCCATCAAAAAAATTATCACATAAAGTATTTGTTGTAGAAGTAGTTGTGGTCACATTACATACTGATAACGTTGTAAATCCTTCAATATTTGACCATCCACTTGTTCCAGCACATTTTACTCTCCATTGATATTGTGTGCCAGATTGTAATCCTGTTAATGTAGTGTCACCGTCATAAAGTGAAATGTAAGGTGCGGAAGCAGGTGTCCATGATGTTGTTCCAGCTTCTCTAAATCTGACCCATGTTGCTCCTGAGCATGAGCTGTCATCCCAACTTAATTCTACGCTAGTACTTGTAATATTGTTAGATTGTAAATTGTTTGGATGTTGCCCAAAACATATATTTGAAAAACAAATTAGTATTAAAGATGTAAATAATTTATACATAGCTGTGTAAATACTTATTCTGCAAATATACGAAAACCATTATTTTTTGTTCTTATTTATTTAAAGTTCGTTACTAATAACTTAGGTTTATATTTACTTTCAGTTTTTTTTAAAATATATTCTAATTTGTATGTAACTTAAGTTTTTTTTCAGCGTAAATGTTATTGATGTTTGATCGTATTATGTTATTAAATCGACATTGTTAATAACCTCGAATTTTTGTAAAAAAAATATGATTATTAAAAAATATTTATTAATTTTAACGCCTAGTTTACGACGAAAACTAAAAAATATATGATGAAAATTTACAATTTACAGGTTATGCCTGTTGAAATTTCTTGCTATTGTTGGTCTGCGATTTTCGTATATTTTATTTTTGGTAACGTAACCATTTTGTGTAAACAGAATGGTTTTTTTACATATAATTAACCCTTTTTATTAATTAAAACTTGTATTATGGAAACAAATTTTAACAAACCAAATCCTAAGAAAATCTTGGGTTACTTAATGGCCTTGGTCATGGTATTTTTCACTAATAGTACGTTTGCGCAATGTAATTATACATTAACCATGATGGATTCATATGGAGATGGATGGAACGGTGCATCTGTTGAGGTATATGTTAACGGTACTTATAGTACTGTCGGAGCATGTACAGGATCTTCAGATGATCTGGTATTTTCTGTTAATGATGGAGATGCTATTACATTTATATGGATGTCAGGAGATTATGACTCTGAGATTTCTTGGGACCTTAAAGATGCTTCTGGAACATCTATCGATGCTGGAATATGGGGAGATACCCCTATTACAATAGCAGCTTGTGGTTCAGTAAATCCATGTGCAAATGATGAAGTAACTTTAGTGCTTACTGACTCTTACGGTGACACATGGAATGGAGGTTTCTTGACTATTGATGGAGTTGATTATGATGGTGCAGGCCTTTGGCCAGGTGCCGGACTTGGTTATGCTGAAAGTGTTAGCTATACTATATGTATTGATCTTTCAGCTTGTACAGATGTTATTTACACTGCTGGAAGTTACTCTACTGAAAATTCATGGGAAATTCTTGACGCTTCAGGTACTTCAATAG